>ENA-ORCS01000020-ORCS01000020.1-marine-metagenome-genome-assembly--contig:-NODE-20-length-211756-cov-26.156666_pt1 | contig 211756 bp, 206 predicted proteins | sample MGYA00237781_ERZ508513 | MGnify/ENA primary metagenome ERZ508513 (study PRJEB26184, sample SAMN06268793) | marine metagenome | isolation source: Eden Landing Ponds, San Francisco, CA, USA | place... | reverse complement strand
GTACGCGTGTTGATGTTGAAGGTTGCTTCGTCGTCGTCGTCGTCGTCCTCCACGTACACCACGTCGAAGAAGCCGACACCGTCGCCACCAATGCTGACGTAGGTGCTGTCGGAGTCTTCGAGCTCGACAGTCACATTGACAACGTCACCGGCCGCGCTGGTCGTGACACCGTCAGCGAAGCTCGCGGAGACGTCCTCTTCCGTGACGTTCACCGATGCGCTGTCGCTCGCTTCCGTGTCGTAGACTTCGAAGTCGAAGTCGTACTCGTCAGCGCTGATGTCCGTGCGGCTGAAGTTGGCGACGATCGAGTCATCTCGGTAACCACGGACGATGATCTCGTCGTCGTCCTCGTTCGCATCCTGAGCAACACCACCGACGGGCCCGTCAGCGTCAGCGAACAGCGCTTCAAGCTCGTCGTAGTCGAGGCCGTCGGCGCTGACGTTGAGGTTGTAGGAGTTCCGCTGCGAGTCAACGTTGATCTCGGCGGCTTCCTCACCAGTGTCGTAGGAGTCTTCATCCCACTCGGCGCTGAAGTCCTGAACGGTCAGCTCGAAGGTGTTGTCGCGGACGGCGTTAACACCGGGACCACTCAGGTAGTAGTCGTTAGTCTCCAGACCGCTCGTGTCGATCTCGATCTCTCCGCTGCTGTCAGCGTCGTACTCACCTTCGAACGTACTGGAGCTGACGTTATCTCCGTCGTACTCGTCAACCGAACGGAGCACGTATTCGTTGCCAGGATTCAGGCCGGTCGCGGTGACATCCTGACCCTGGTAGAAGATACTCGGAGTGTCGCCGACATCGTTTTGGTAGGAGACATCCACACTACCAGGGGCAGTGTCGCTGATGGTCACGTCGGAAGTGTCAGCACTCGCGACACCAGTGGTAGCGTCATCGAATTCTAAGCTGAGAGGAGCGGATACATCACTATTAACGCTGTCGTAGACAACGGAAACGTTGGCGTTAATGGAAATATCTTCCTCAGTCTCATCAGACGTGTCGAGGCTGATAATCAGGTCCTGTCCCGAATTCGCGTTGGACGTGCCTGTAACAGCGCCGGAACCAATGGATCCGATCTCATTACCAGACTCGTTCTCTACAGAGAGTGAGGTGAGGCCGTTGTTACCATTGTCATTGAATGTGGCTGCAGACGGAAGACTCACCGTATATTCGTGAGTTCCACTAGAAGTCACATTCGCAGCCGTTACGTTCAGTTCGTGCTCAACAGTCGTTTTCTCGCTGACATCCGTGGGATTGAACGCGTCAATCGTGAGCCCATCGGGATCGTCAACGGCGGCTGCAGGTGCGGCCGCAAAGCCGACTGCAACCATGGACACGACCATGATCGCCGCGAAGAAGACCGAGCTGGCCTTCTTGCGTGTGTTTGTATCGTTTGTCATTGTTGTTGTGTGTTGTCTGCGTCGCGCTGGCAGCTTTCTCCGTCACCTGTCGCCCGATCGTCGATCGACCAACACTGCGTCGAGGGCGCCACCGGACTCGGCTGTGGATAGTTACGTACCACGCGTTGCATCGGATAGGGGTACTGCACCCGTAACACACACCGGTTCTGGTAAATACTTTGTGTCTATCCAGGGCATGTGAAACCCTACCAAATTGGCGGCTCGGAGCGTCAGACGCCAGATCTCGATATCGCGGGTTCGGTGCCGTTCGGGGTGTCAGCGGGCGTTCGTGTCGACCTCCCGCGCGTCCGAAACGTTTAGACGGGGTGAACGCGATCAGTGAGACGGGAGCGCCCAGCGGACGACGCACGCGACTCTTTGATAGGGGTACCGCGTCGTCCACACGGTTTTCACGCTCGTGAGCGACGGGTTTCGCTCGCGCGCGGTCCACTCTGGTGGTCGCCTTCGCGTTCCCCGGTGACCGAACCGACGCTGAGACGCCGCGATCCCGCACGACCCGCGCTCGCCGATCACCGCACGCGCGGCCGGATCGCTTCGGGGCCGCCCGACGCCGAAATCGCGCGGCTTCGCGGCACGCTCGGGATCCTCGACGGCAACGCGCGATCGCCCGCGTGCGAACAAACAGTATGATTAGCGAATATGAGCAGGAATGCAATTGCCGAATATGAGCGGGACCCACATCGACACCGCCCGCGACTTGGCATGCCGCGACTGCCGGCCGAAGCGACGGTGTTCGTTGAAACCGACAGGCTGCAACGCTGCGCCTGAAATCCCGTGGTGGGTTATTCCTCCGCGTCCACGCGGCGGGTGAGGCCGATCGGAAACTCTCATTCCCGGAGTGTGACAGTTCTGCGAAATATTTATCATGGATTTCCATGATAGGGGGACTTACCCCGACGGAGAGTTCGGGGGGTGCTAGAGAGATATGAGCGAGTCAGATCAAACGGACGACGTGGGAGCCAAGGGTGGAAAAGCGGCAAGCCGTCGCAGAGTGCTGCAAGGACTCGGCGCTGTCGGGGTAACCAGTTCCCTCGCGGGACTCGGGAATGCCCAGCCCGGACGGGGCAGAGGCAGGGGACGGGGCAAGGGACGGGACAACGGGAAAGAGAAGCCGCAGCGTGGACCGGGAGAAATTCCGATCTCCACGCAGTTCTGGACGTACAACAACTCCGAGTTGTCGGTCGCGGATCTCATCTATGAGAGCGCCAACGCGGGCTACGATACCGTCGAGCCGTATTATATCGACGACGAGGAGGCGGTCGCCACCGCACTCGAGGAAACCGGGCTCGAACTGTCGAGCGCCCACGTCGGCATCGGGACGCTGGAGGACAATTTCGATGCGACGATCGACACGTACGATGAGTTCGGTGCCGACGCGCTCATTCACGCCTACAAGGGCGGCGGCACCTGGGAGAGCGAGGACGCGATCGTCGAGTGGGCCGAGCGCGTCAACGAGATGGCGGACCGGGTCGCCGAAGAGGGGATGGAGTTCGGCTATCACAACCACGACCAGGAGTTCCAGACGTTCGACGGCAGGTTCGGGTTCGATATCTTCGCCGAGCACGTCAACGACAACGTCCACCTGCAACTGGACGTTGGATGGGCCCTCGTCGGCGGCGCCGACCCGGTCGCGCTCCTCAACAGACACCGCGACAAGATCGGGTCGCTCCACATGAAGGACATGACCGCCGACGGGGAGTTCACCGAGATCGGCGAGGGTGATGTCGACATGAACGCACTCGCGAACGTCGCCCGGAAGAACACGGACGTCGACTATCTCATCTACGAGTACGACGGCGCGCCCGAGCCGATGGACTCCCTGTACTACGGCGCGCAATACCTCGAACGAGCGAACGGCCCGACGGATCGCGACGGCGTTCCGTCCGAGGAGTGGCCCCCGCGTGTCGTGCCGGGAGAGGAAGGGCTAAGCGGCGATCCGCCGTCGGATGCGACCGTTCTCTGGGACGGCGCCGAGGCGACCCTCGACGGCTGGGAGCACACCGACGGGAGCGATGCGGAGTGGAGTGAAAACGAGGAGTACTTCGCGGTGAATCTCGGCTCCGGCAGCATTCGAACGGAGGAAGCGTTCGGCGACAGTCACCTGCACCTCGAGTGGCGCGTCCCCGAGGAGTACGACGGCTACGTCGACATCGACGAGGGGGGCGACGGCCAGACACCGGGGAACAGCGGCGTCTTCCTGATGGAGACCTACGAGATCCAGGTGCTCCAGAGCCACGACAATCCCACCTACCCGAGCGGCTACGCCGGGTCGTTCTACCTCGCCTCGCCCGAGGGCGGTGCCGTGCCGCTGGTCCTGCCGATCAACCCGCCCGGCGAGTGGAACGCGTACGACATCGTCTGGCGCGGTCCTCGGTTCGACGACGGGGACCTACTGCGGTATCCACAGCTGACGGTGTTTTTCAACGGCGTCGCGATCATCAATCACTTCGACGTCCCCGGACCCAACTACTGGGTGGATCTGTTCGAAGACGACTTTGATAACGACACCAACCCCCACCCGCAGGACGAGGACGGGACCTTCCTTGAGGAAGCGCCCCTCATGCTGCAGGACCACGGGGCTGCGACGGACGAGGTGCACTACCGAAACATCTGGTACCGCGACCTGCCCGAGTCGCCCGTCGAAATCGACGATCCGAGCGCCCTGCCGGACTACGACAGCGAACGGGGCGTCTGGGAGGAGCGCGAGGAGTGGCCGGACCGCGACGCCGCGACGGATCCCGACCACCCGGACCACCCCGAGCAGATCGAATCCGGCGAGGCGCCCGGCGATCCGCCGGGCGACGCCGACGTGTTGATCGACGACGAACTCACGCTTGAGCCGGGTGACGGCGACTGGACGAGCGACGAGGAGTACGGCGACGCACAGATCCACGTCGAGTTCCGCATCCCCGAAGGCGTCGAAGGAGAGGGTGCGGACCGGGGCAACAGCGGCGTCCTGACGTTGGGACAGTACGAGATCCAAATCGTCGACACCTACATGAACGACGTCGACGCCGACGAGTGGACCGGCGCCTACGTCGATCAGGCAGCACCCCACCACGACGCCGCCCGCCGCCCGGGAGAGTGGCAGCAGCTCGACATCGTCTGGCAGGGGCCGCAGTTCGAGGAGGGCGAACTCGCACAGGAGGCCCAGACCACCGTGTTCCTGAACGGCGTCGCAGTCCAGACGCGACTGCGGGTCGAGGGGCGAAACGCCGACGGCTCGCTCGGCGAGTACGAGCCCCACGCCTCGGAGCTGCCGCTCCGCCTCGCGGAAGAGGGCAGCGAGGTGCAGTTCCGCAACACCTGGGCGCGATCGCTCGACTGAGCGCCTCCGGCTCACCCGTATTATTTCGGAGAGAGACGAGCCCAGACTCACCCTTTGGGCGGACCCCCTTCGGGTGGAGGTCGAGCGGACGATTTCCCGAAGAGCAACGGTCGGCGACGGGGGTGACGTTCCGTCAGCTGTGCGGACCTACTCTTCGTCGGCGTCGTCTGCGGCGTCGTCCGCGGCCTCGCCGGCGTCCTCGTCGGCCAGCCGCCCGAGCGTCTCCCGGGCGTTCTCGACCGCAGCCTCCTTCTTCGCGGGGTACGCCTCGACCTTCGCGCGGACGGTGATCCCGGGGCCGAGCCGGACCTCGCCGCGGAACGCGGCCTGCTTGTCGACGCGGAGGAACAGCGCGCAGTTGTCGTCGACCCGCTGGTCGAGTTCGTCGATCACGCGGTCGACCTCGTCGAGCCCGGAGAGCCGGTCGAGGACGTGGCGCATCCCGTCCGCGTTCTCGATTCGGGCCGAGAGCACGACGATCCGGTCGCCGTGGTGGCCGACGTTCTCGACGCGGTCAAGTTCGGCGTCCTCGGGAAGGAACGTTCGGAGGGCGTCCGCGACCCGCTTTTCGTCCTCGGTGGCGTACGCGAACGCCCGGAGGTCGACGTAGTGGAAGGGGACTTTGGCCATGCGGGTCGGAAACGGGGCGGTTACTCCTCGCTCTCGACGGCGTCGAGGGCGTCCTCGGGGACGCCGGTCTCCTGTCCGTCCTCGAAGCTGACCGTGTAGGTCGCGTCGCCGAACATCGTCTCCATGACCTGCGTGATCGTGCCCGTCTCGCCGTCGTACTCGCTGTGTTTGTCGTGGAGCACGACTTCGTCTTCCTTCTCGAAGCTCATACGCCAACCTTCCGCTGGCACGCTTAAAAGCGCCCGGATTCGCAGCGATCGGTGGCGGCGATCGCCGCGCGGGAGACCGCCGCCGCTCCGGCCCGACCAGTCACCACGCCGCCAGGAGCGCCGCGCCGAGCGACACCGCCAACACGACGGCGACGACCACCGAGACGACCGCGCTGTCGAGCGCGAGCGCGATGGCGACCCCCGCGGCCAACGCGAGAAACGCGGCGATCGCCCCGGGCACGCCGCCCCGCTCGATCAGCCGGTCGATCGCGGTCGCCGCGCGCTGAGACGGCGAGAGCTCCGGCGGGCGCTCCGGGGGCTTCGCGAACGCCTCGTCGACGGCGACCTCGTCGGGCGCGGTGTCCTCGGGGGGCTCGATCCGGAGGTCCACGTACCGGGTGTTCGAGCCGTAGCCGGTGACGATCTTCAGCTTTCCCCGGACCGGCTCAGCCACGTCCGCGACGCCGACGTGGACGTGTCTCGTGGCCTCGTCGGCGACGAAGTGGTTCGTCTCGTCGACCGAGACGACCCGATCGAGCTCGTCGCCGAAGTGCAGGTGGACGTGCGTGGAGCGGCCCGCGTTTTCGAGCGAGACCGCGAACGGGCCGGTCGCCTCGAACCGGTCGGGGGTCCCGATCGAGTGGACCGCGTCCCCGTTCAGTTCGACGGAGAGTGTCGACACATACGGGTCGACGCACTCACACTAAAAAAAGATGCAGTACGGGAGAGGGAAGATGCCGCGGCACGGGAAGGGGTGACCCGGCGCGGCACGGGCAGAGGTGACCCGGCGCGGCAGCGGGGGACTACTGCGGCACGGGAGGAGCGATGGCGCGTCCTACGCCGCCTCCTCGCGCATGTCCGGCGGGAGGAGGTTCGGGATGCCGTCCTCGATCGGGTAGGCCTCGCCGCACTCGGTGCACGTCAGCGTCCCCGCGAGGATCTCCTCGTCGTCCCGGTCGTCGACGTCGAGGTCCAGGTCGGCCTTGTCGAGCGGACAGCAGACGACGTCCATCAGGGATTCCTTCATGCCGCGTCGTTCGCGCGGGCCGTTAAAAAAGCGTGCGGGTTGGCGAGCGAGGCGGGACGGAGCGTCCGGGCGCGCCCGGAGAGCCGCACCTCGATGGCAACGACTTTGCCGGTCCGTCACGGCCGGCGAGGTATGGGGATCCCGTCGGAACGGATCGATCGGCTGTTCGCGCTCGCCCGCGAGGCCGTCGTCGACGACGAGTACGACCGCGCGCGGGAGTACGTCGCGCTCGCGCGCCGGATCGCGGAGCGGAACCGCAGTGGCGTCCCCGCCGAGTTCTCCCGGAAGACCTGCGACGACTGCGGCGTCTACCTCCGACCGGGGAAGACGAGCCGCGTCCGGCTTCGCCCCGGACGAGTGGTCGTCCGCTGTCGCGAGTGCGGGTCGACCGCCCGGTACCCCTTCGAGTGACCGACTGCGACGATCCCGCGTGCCCCCGCGGTCCCCCGCTTCGCTCTCGGACCGCGAAAGCGTCAGCGTTTATGGCTCGCCCCGCGTTCTCGCGACAATGAGCGTCCCCTGCGTCGCGGTCGAGCGCGAGCGCGGCGAGGCGGTCCGCGAGCGGCTCGCCGACGCCGACGCCCTCGACGGCGACCACGAGATCGCGGTCGACGGCGACACGATCTACATCCCGGTCGCGGACCCCGAGGCGGTCCCCGACGACCTCGCGGCGACGATCGTCGAGCGCGACGCCGCCGAGCGCGACCGCCCGCTGACCCCCGCCGCGATCCTCGGCTACGACCCCTCGCTGGAGCGGCTCGGCGACATCGTCATCGTCGACGAGGACGACGGCGAGCGCGCCCGCGAGATCGCCGACGCCGTGATGGCCTCCGACGTGCCCTGCGAGACGGTGCTCAACCGAGCCTCTCCCATCGAGGGCGAGCTGCGCGTCCGGCGCTGGGACGTGCTGGCGGGGAACGGCACCGAGACGGTCCACCGCGAGTACGGCCACGAGTTCCTGTTGGACGTGGCCGAGGTGTACTTCTCTCCACGGCTCGCCACCGAGCGCCACCGCGTGATCGAGCAGGTCGCCCCCGACGAGACGGTCGTCGACATGTTCGCCGGCGTCGGCCCCTACGCCGTCCCGATGGCCGCGCGCGGCGCCGAGGTGGTCGCCTGCGACCTCAACGAGCGCGCGGTCGAGTACCTCCGAGAGAACGCCGAGCGCAACGGCGTCGCCGACCGCGTGACCGCGATCGCCGGCGACGTGCGGGAGCTCGCCGACGAGCACACCGACACGGCCGACCGGCTCGTGATGAACCTCCCGCACTCCGCCGGCGAGTTCCTCGACACGGCGGTTCGGCTGGCGGGCGACGACTGCGTGATTCACTACTACGACATCCAACACGAGGACGACCCGTTCGGTCCCGGCGCGCGGGCGATCCGCGAGGCCGCCGGCGACGCGTACGACGTGAGCGTCGAGACCGAGCGCGTCGTTCGGTCGTACGCGCCACACGAGTACAACGTCTGTCTGGACGTTCGCCTCTCGCGTGCGTGAGCGAGCCGTCCGTCTCGGCGGCGGCGCGCTTCGGTGCGGCGTTACAGAACCGGCGTACAGCGTGACTGCCGCCCCACCCGGGGAACGCGGCGGGTCGGGGCGGCTGCGGGCCCGTCACATGACAAGAGTCCACGGCCGCGAAGTGGTCGGGACCAGAGGCGATTTCGCGCTTGGCACGTCGGAGACGTGAGTCACACGTCGGCCGTATCGGATCGCTGATGGGGGTGTCGGCCACGTCGGGTCGCGGTGGGGATCACGACCGACGAGACGACCAACGCCCGGTACGGGCTCCGACCGGGCAGACACCGTCGGGGGAGTCGATCCCCGCCATCGCGGCACACGATCGGTGCGATCACGGTTCAATCGAAGTTCGAACACGTATATATGCTTTTTCCTTATATTCATGTGATAAACTCCTACTCTACACACCGATCCGACTTATCTGGAGATTATTTCGAAACGAACGCGCCCGATACGGCTGTCGCGATCGACAGGGAGGGGACCGGTCGGTGTCGCGTGATCTTGCGGACCGTGGCGTCGCGGTTTCGGAACCCTTATTTTGCCGTTCGGGAATGATCAGATGCGCGCCGGGGTAGCTCAGCTGGCAGAGCGATTCCTTCGTAAGGAATAGGTCGAGGGTTCAAATCCCTCCTCCGGCTCTTTTGACGGAGCGAAGTGGAGTCGAAGAGCTGTGAGAGGGATTTGAATCAGGGAGTGAAGCGCAGCGGAACGACCGTGGTTCACAATCCCCTCCTCCGGTTCTTCTGACGGACCAACGCGAATCGAAGAGCCACCGGTGAGTTCGGGGAGCGGAGCAACACGGGAGTCGCTTCCGGGTCGGCGCTTCCGGGTCGGCGCTTCCCGGATCAGCGTTCCGATCCGGGGCGACGGGACGACCGCGCGTCTCGTGACCCGGATTTACGGCCGAAGAGCCCCGTGGGTTCAGACGACGATGCATTACGAGGCCCTTCGCTCCCGCCTCGCGGGGGAGCTCGACTACCGCGACGTGATCGCGCTCCCGGACGGGAGCGTCGATCGGTACTACGGCGTCGCGGACGCCACCGGTGATCGGGTCCCGACGCGCTCCGAGTTCGTCGACCGGATCTCCGCCGACGGGGTCCGGTCCCTGAAACTGACCCCCGAGTCGGTCCGGCCGGGTGGACAGGCGGTGAACGCGGCGCGACAGGTGTCTGTCCTCGGTCCCCGCGTAACGCTGTACGGCCATCTCGACGACCCCGTTCTCGACGCGTTCGCCTTCCCGACGGTTTCGATGGGCGCGCCGGCGACGGTCCACGTCCTCTCCTTCGACGAGCGGGACCTGATGCTCTCGGTCGAGTCCGACGCCCTCCGCGAGTGGCGCGTCGAGGACCTCTTCGCGGCGATTCCCACGGATCCGGACGAGTGGCTCTCCGACGAGGTGGTCGTGCTGCAGAACTGGGTCGGGGTGACCGGGATGACGGACGCCCTCCGGACGCTCGCCGACGTTGATCTCGGCGAGGCGACGGTCGTCTTCGATCCGGGCGGCGTCACCGCGTCCGCCGACGAGCCCGTCCGGGCGCTCTGCCGGGCGCTCGGGACGCTCGCCGCCGAGACGGAGGTCGTTCTGACGGCGAACGACGGGGAGCTCGCCCGCCTCGCCGAGGCCGTCGGCGTCGACGCGGCAAGCGTCGAACGCGAACCCGACCTCCGGGGCGAACTGGGCGTCGACGCGGTCGTCCTCCACGACGAGCGCCGCGCCGTGGCCGCGACGGGGGAACTGACCGTGGTCGAGAACTTCGAGGCGGAGCGCGTGTCCCGGCGCACGGGCGCGGGCGACCGGTTCGACGGCGCGCTCGCGACCGGGCTGGCGGCGGGGCTCCCGTGGGCTGAGTGTCTCGCGCTCGGCAACGCGTGTGCGACGTACTTCGTCGAACAGGGGCAGACGGCGACGCGACGAGACGTGCGCTCGCTGCTCGCGCGGCGAGGCGACCGGTGAGGCTCGCGGCTCCCCACGGCCTCGTCGCTGACGGACGCGTCGGGAGGTGGGGGCTGTTAGGGCCACACGTTACCCGCCCGGCGATGCGCCTCTCGGACGATCAGGCATGTTCGAGGACAGGACAGCTGCGGGGGCGCGTCTGAGCGACCGGCTCGCCGAGCGCGATCTCCGGCCCGACACCGTGTTCGCCGTCCCGACGGGGGGCGCGGGCGTGGCCCGACCGATCGCCGAGCGGTTCGACGCCGATCTGGGGCTCATAGCGGCCGAATCCATCCGGCCGCCGTCGGAGGACGTCCCCCTCGGCGCCGTGACCGACACCGGGGCGACGTGGGTCGACGACCGGCTGGTCGAGACCTTCGGCGTCGACGAGGAGAAGCTGGAAGCCGAGAAACACCGGGCCTTCCGGGAGGCGCGGAACAAACACGAGACCTTCGACGAGATCGACGAGGACCCGACTCCGGAGGGAGTCGTCGTCATCGTCGACGACGGGATCGTCACCGGGACCGCGATGAAGGCCTGCGCGACGGCGATGAGCGAAGTCGACAGCTGTTACACCGTCGCGGTCGCTCCGGTGGGCGCCTCCGAATCCGTGGTCGAGCTCCACGGGGTCGCCGACGAGGTCGTGGTGGAGACGACGGCGCCGTCGTTCGAGCTCCTCGACCAGTTCTACGAGACGTTCGACACGTCCGTCATCCCCTAGCGGCCGGGGAGCCGGGCGACGCAGTCGGGGGCGCGGACCGGACAGGCGAGGGCCGTCGGGGCGACGGCGAAAACCGGTCGCCGGCTCGCGGACACCGAGCGAACGCTCGGCGTCGCATTAGGACAGTGTTTTAGTCAACGGTGACGCGACGGGGTGACACGGAGCGCATGCCGGGACCTGTCACGGGAGTCGAAGGCGTCGGGAGCGAGATACCGCTGCGCCCAGCGCGTCGCGACCGCCGTTCGGTCGGTCTGGGAGCGGGTCGCAGCGGGGTCGGAATCCGGCCGCCGGGAGCGTGATGGCGTGGCACCTGGCCGGCGCGGTCGTCGGCCTCGCGCTCCTGATCTACGGGGGCGAGCGGGCGGTGGCGGCGGCGGTCACCATCGCGACGGCGTTCGGTCTCCCGACGCTGCTCGTCGGCGGGACGCTCGTCGCCGTCGGGAGCTCGATCCCGGAGATCACGACGGCGGTCTACGCGGGGCTGTACGGCGCGGGGGACTTCGTCGTCGGACATATCATCGGCTCGGTCACGTCGCAGATCACGCTGGGCGTCGGCGTCGTCGCGCTGCTCTCGCCGCTCCGACTGGAGCGGGCGAAGGTCCGGTTCTACGGGGCGGGGGTGATCCTCGCGATGTCGCTGCTGCTCATCGCCATCAGGTCGGGGACGGTCACCCGCGTCGAAGGCGGCGGGCTCGTCGCGGCGTACCTCTGCTTTCTCGGGATCAGGATCCGGACCGACGGCCACGCCACGCTGGTCGAGCGACACGCGGACGGGGACCGCTCCGTCCGGCGGGCGGCGGCCTGGATCGCCGTCGGGTTCGCCCTCGTCGCCGCCGGGGGGCACCTCCTCGTCGTTCACAGCACGGCGCTGGCGGTCTCGCTCGGGGTTCCCGACTACCTCCTCGGGCTAGTGACCGGGCTCGGAACGACCCTCCCCGAGATCGCGATCGCCGCCCTCGCGATCCGCCGAGACGAGGCCGACATCGCCGTCGGAACGCTGTTCGGCAGCAACGTCACCGACCCGCTGTTCTCGCTGGGGGCCGGCGCCGCCGTCGGCGGACTCGCCGTCGACCGAGTCGCCCCGACGGTCGCGTCCACGGTGTACGCGATCGCCGTGTCGATCGTCGTCGTCGCGCTCTTCTACCTGAACGGCGAGATAAACAGACGTGCGGCCGTGGGCTGTATCGCGATGTACGTCCCGACGTTCCTGTTGTGAGGGGGCCGCACTCCCGCCCGGGCTCACTCCCGGGGCCGTAACCGCTCGTCCTCGGAGAACTCGCCCGTCTCCGAGAAGAACGTCTCGTTCAGCTCCTTCAGCGCCCCCCGGAGGTGCTCGTGGAGCGTCGGCGGCGCCAAGTCGAGCGAGTTCGCGATCTCCTTGGCCGTCGACTCCCGGGGCCAGTCGAAGTACCCCGCCGAGTAGGCGGCCTCCAGGACCGAGTACTGCCGGTCCGTGAGGTTGTTCTCCAGCGACTGGCGGAAGTCACCGACCGACTGGATGTCGCGTTCGGTCTCGCGCTTGGCGGTGAGTTCGATGTCGTCGAACCCGCTTTCCATCGCCTCAACGACCGTTCGCACGTCCGTGTCGGGCGCGACCCTCGCCGTGAGGTGGCCGCTCCCCTCGTCGACCACCATCGACTCGATGCTGGCACCGGCCTCAATCAGCGGGAGGACGACCGTCGAATCGGCGACCCGGAGCTCGCAGAGGCGCGTGTCGGCCGAGTCGCTGACCCCTCTGGCGATCTGGACCTCGGGCCGCTCCGTGGCGGCATCGAGGAACTCCCGTGCAGTCGCCCCGCTGATCTCGAGGTAGCAGGTGAGTTCGCGGTCCGCCGCCGGGACGAACCCCTTCAGATCGATGCGGGCGCCGGTCTCCCGAGAGAGCGCGACGAAGAGGTCCGCGGAGTCGTTGATGTCGAACTCCAGTTCGACGACCGTGTCAGCGAGCATCAGCTTCTTCGTCTTGGCGGAGTGGATCGCGTTGGCGATGCTGTCTCCGAGCTCCGACAGCACCGCGACCTCCCGCTCGTCGAAGAAGGCCTCTTGGTCGGTGAACACGCTCAAAACGCCGTAGACGGTGTCCTGATGCTGTAGTGGGACGATCGCGCCGGCGGAGATACCCCGGTCGGTCGCCGAGAGGCCGAGCGGTTCGAGCGCCTGCGTCTCGCCGCCGTCTCCCAGGTCGTCGACCACCTGTACCGCTCCGGAGTCGACGGCGGCGGTGATGGGTCCCTCGCCGCCGTCGGACACGGCCTGATCCCCGATCTCGCCGTCTTCGCCGGCGAGGTACCGTGGCGTCGTCTGCTGGAAGCTGACGGTGTACTCGCCGATCCACGCCAGTTCGTAGGGGCCGTGTTCGACGAGTCGATCGCAGGCCGTCCGTTCGATCTCCTCGCGCTCGGAGGCGACGACGAGTTCCCGGTCGATCTCGCGGATGAGCGAGGTGATCCGCTGGAGCCGCTGAAGTTCGGATCGCAGCTCGCGGACCTGGTCGGACTCAGAGGCCCGTTCGGCCTCGTTCTTGAGGTCGGTCGCGGCCTCCGGATCGCGGAGGTCCTCCGGGTCCCGCGACGCCAGCGCCTCCGCCTTGGACTCCATCGCGAAGTGGTCCTGGGCGTCCGGATCGAACTCCCGTCGCAACAGGAGCTCGTCGACGGTGTCTCGGAGCTCCGTCTGCGTGATGGGCTTGACGAGGTACTCGTCGAACTCGAGGTCGATGATGTCGGTGTCTGGCGCGACCGCGGTGAGCATCGCCACCGGGCAGTCGATACCCCGCTCTCTGATGTCCTCTAAGACCTTGTCGCCGGGGATGCCCGGCATTCGGCGGTCGAGCAGGACGAGATCGAGGTCGTCGTCGATGCGCTTGCGCGCCTGGACGCCGCCGTACTCGATCTCGACGTCGTACTCGTCGGGCAGCCACATCCCGTACGTGTCCGCGAGGTCCTTGTCGTCGTCGACGATCAGAACCGTCGGGGTCTCCGTGACGCCCTCGGCCGACGACGCCGAGCCCGCTTCGCTCATCGCGACCTCACCCCCCGAAAGGCCCCGAGGGCGCCCCCGACGCCCACGTCACGCACCCATCGTCGACGGACCCGAGTTATTGACATAGATCCAATCACTCCCTGCGTGGTAGACCGTAATGGGTGTATAAAAATCTCAGCCTAATACTCGATCTGCTGACCGGTCGTCCACCCGATCCGAACCTCCTGCGGGCTCGAAGAATAGGCCGTGGTTCGATATCGACGCCGCCGGTACGACTCTCCGGCGATGACCGCCGAACCGTATCATTCCGAACGGCCGTTCGTGTACGAGTGCGCCGAGTGTCAGAGCCGTCTCGATCCCGCGACCCTCTCGGGGTTCGATCCGGGAGACGAGCTGATCGAGTGCCCCGAGTGCGGCGGCGAGCTGTGGAACCTCAGGACCCCGTCGGGGGAGTGAACGCGCCGACGCCTCACTCGGCGATCGGGATCGCCAGGACGGGCGCCACCCCGTCTCGGACCGTCCGCTCGGTCACGCTGCCGAGGAAGAACCGCCGGACGCCCTCCCGACCGTGGGTCCCCATCGCGATGAGGTCGACGTCCCGCTCGCGGGCGTAGTCGGAGATCGCCCGTTCCGCGGTGCCCTCCATGACCCGTGACTCGAAGTCGAGGCCGTAGGCGTCGGCGTGTTCGCCGACCCTCTCCACGTCGTTCGAGCGCTGCTCTTCGAGGGCGTCGACGATGTCGGGGACCGCGATGGCGCCCGTCCCGCCCGTGGCCATCGACTGCACGTCGACGACCGCGAGACCGTGGACGGTCGCGTCGCAGGCGTCCGCGAGCGCGCAGGCGTGCTCCGCCGCGCGCTCCGATCCCGCCGAGCCGTCCGTCGGAACGAGGACGTCGTCGACGGCCGCGACAGCGTCGGGACCGGGGACGGCCAACACCGGCACGTCGAGGGTCCGAAGCGCCCGCTCGGTGACGCTCCCGAGCAGCAGGCGGTCCAACCCCGTCCGGCCGTGCGTGCCCATCGCGACGAGATCGGCGCCGACCCGGTCGACGTGGGCTTCGATCCGCTCGTGGGGCGCCCCCATCTCGATCGTCGTCCGAGAGGAGACGCCCGCGTCGGCCGCCGCGGCCTCGACGCGGCCGATGGCCTGCACCCAGTGCGTGCCGAGGTCCTCGCGGTCGGGGTCGTCCGGCAAGGGGTCGTCGGACACGACGCCGGTGCGCGGGTAGTGCGAGGGCTCCGCCACGGCGAGTATCGAGACCTCGGCGTCGACGATGTCTGCCACCCGAACGGCCGTCTCCGCGGCGGCCTCTGCCGGTTCACTGGCGTCGAACGGAACGACGATTGAATCGTACATGGGCTTCACTCCGGACCCTCAGCGGAGAGCCGGAAAAGGGGCGGACCTATCTGCTTACACGGACGGGGGTGGCACCGGCGACCGCGAGGGAGGCGCAACGCGGGAACGGGGCGCGCCGCCTCAGGCGCGGTCGAACCGCAGCCGGAAGACCGCGCCGTCGTGCTCGCTCTCGCCGACCTCGATGCTCCCGCCGTAGAAGTCGATGACCTCCTTCACGAGGTAGAGCCCGAAGCCGGTGCCGGGGTTTTCGAAGTCCTTCGCCGTCTGGTCGAACACGGTCTCGCGCCGCTCGTCGGGGATCCCGGGCCCGTTGTCGGCGACCGAGACCACGACCGAGTCCGAATCGACCGTCACGTCGACCCACACGGCCGGGTCGTCGCTCGGGTTGTGCTGGACGGCGTTGAGCAGGACGTTGTCGAGTACCTCACCGAGCAGGTCGTCGGCCACGACGTCGACGGACGGCGCCGACTGGAGGCGGTACGTCGCCTCGGAGTGAGTCCGCTGTGCACGGACGACGCGGCGTTCGATCACCGACCCGATGTCGCGGGGGCGCAGTTCCCGGTCCTCGCCGCGCCCGACCAGGTCCGTCACCCGCTGGACGGTCTCGACGAAGTCGATCATCTCGCGGGTCCGTTCGCTGGCGGTCTTCAGGCTCGACGCCACCTCGTAGTCGACGCGGCCGTCGAGCTGATCGAGGCGCGCTTCCAGCACGTTGAGGCTGTTGAGGAGGTTGTGGCGGAGCAGGCGGTTGATGAACTCGAGGCGGTTCCGCTCCCGCTGGAGCTGCCGGTCCTGCTCGACCGACTGCAGCGCGTACGAGATGATCGACCCGAAGCGCTCCAGCGCCGCCTGTTCCTCGTCGTCGAAGGCGTTCGTCCGGCGGGAGTACACGTTGAGCGTCCCGTGAAACTCGCCGCCGTCGACGATCGGGATCGACGCGGACGCCGAGTAGTCGAGCCGCTCCGCGTGGTCCCGCCACGGGTCGTATCGGCTGTCGGCCGAGACGTCTTGGACGACCTGCATCTCGCCCGTCAGGTGGGCCTGCACGGTCGGGCCCTCGGTGGTCGGCCCCCCGTCGAGCCAGATCGTGGTGTCGTCGAGATACCCCTCGACGCCGGCCTCGGCGCTCACCGTCACCTCGTCGTCCTCCGCGGTCCCGATCCACGCGAACGCGTAGGAGTCGGACGAGGCGAGCCGATCGCAGACCAGCTCCTCGATCTCCGACCGGGAGGAGAGACCGAATATCGACTCCACGAGGTTGCGCACGAGCGAGTTGAGGTCGTTGAGCGCCGTCAGCCGCTCGTGCTGGTCACGGAGCGTCTGCTCGCGCTCGATCCGGTGGACCGCGGCCGCGGCGGTCGTCGAGACGATCTCGATCAGCTCCCGCGTGCTCGCGTCGAACGCGCCGACCGCCGGCGAGCCGGCGACGAGGGCGCCTCGGTCGCCGACCGGTGCGAAGACGGCAGACCGGAGGTCGGCGTCACGGTCGAGGCCGTCGTAGCGGGGCGCGGTTCGGACGTCGTCCAGGCGGCGAGTCTCGCCCGCGGCGAACGCCGAGCCGAGAGGGGTCTCTCGGTCCAACGACACCGCGGGCGGATCGAGGTCCAGCAGTTCCGCGTCGTCGGCGATCGTCCGCGGTATCAGGGCGTCTTCCTCCGGGTCGTGATCGAGATACCACGCGGCGGGCGCGTCCAGCACGTCCCGAACGGCCGCCGTCGCGATCTCGGCGACCGCCTCCTCGGAATCGGCCCGGAGGAGGTCGGTCGTGACCCCGTGGAGGGCGACGACCCGCTCCTCGAACCGCTTGCGCTCCGTGATGTCCCTGACGACGCCGCAGCGCCCGGTCCCCTCCTCGAACGCGAGGGGCTCTAACCGCGCTTCGACGGGGCGTTCCTCGCCGGACTTCGTGAACAGGTCGAGTTCGAGCGTCGCCTCCTCGCGGGTCCCCCGGACGAGCTCCTCGGCGAGCCGTTCGGCCTCCGAAGAGACCGCTTCGTCTTTGAGGACCGTTACGGGCTGGCCGAGCAGCTCCCCCCGACCGTATCCGCTCAGCTCGCAGAACGCGTCGTTGACCATGATGAACCGATCGTCCTCGTCGATCGCGTAGACGCCGTCGGTGACCGCCCCGACGACGCGCTCGTACAGCTCGAGGTCGCGTTCGCGCTCCTTGCGCTCGGTGATGTCCTGCGCGGTGCCTCGGAGCTTCGCCACGTCGCCGCCGTCCGTCACCGGCACGCCCTGGACGTGGAGCCACCTGACCTCGCCGTCGTCCAGCACGAACCGCGCCTCGATATCGAAGGAGTCGCCGGAGTCGAGCGCTCCGTTCACGGCCTCCTCGACGAGGCGTCGGTCGTCCTCGTGGTAGACCCCGAGGGCGGCTTCGAGGGACGGCTCCTCCTCGCGGTCGAAGCCGAGCATGTCGAAGAGGTGGTCGGACCAGAAGACCTCCGTCGTCTCGGCGTCGAGCTCCCACCCGCCGACGTCGGCGATCCGCTCCGCCTGTTCGAGCAGCTCCTGGGTTCGATCGAGCTCCCGCTGCCGCGCTTTCTGTTCCGTGATGTCCCGGACGACGCCGACCCGTTCGCCGCTCGGGAGCAGCGAGAACGTGGCGACGGCGTCGAGCGTCTCTCCGTCGGCCCGTTCGAGCGTCGCCTCCAGGCTCGCCGTCGAGCGCGCTCCCGACCGCAGTTCGGCCTCGAGCGCCGACGCCGTTTCGGTCGTCTCCTCGTCGACGACCGCCGAGACGTCTCGGCCGACCAGGTCCGACTTCGAGTAGCCGACCATCTCGGCGTAGGAGTCGTTGGCCATCTTGAAGGTCCCCTCCTCGTCGACGACGTAGATCCCCTCGTGGATCGTCTCGACGATCCGCTCGTACCGTTCGAGGTCCCGCTCGCGTTCGATCCGATCTGTCACGTCTCGGAAATACACGGACAGCCCCGTCTCCGACGGGTAGGCGTTGACCTCGAACCAGGAGTCCAGGGGCGGGTAATACTCCTCGAAGGAGACCGGCTCTTGGGTCTCCATCGCCCGCTCGTACTCGCGCTGGAAGGTCGTCCCGACGGCCGCCTCGAACGCGTCCCAGACGACCGTTCCGACGACGGCGTCCCGGTCGGCTTCGAGAAGCTCGGAGGCGCGTGCGTTGAGATACGTGAACTGCCACTCGTCGTCAAGCGCGAAGAAGGCGTCTTCGATACGCTCTAACACCTCCTCCGCGTCCGTGGCAACGGTCGCCATAGCGTATTACGGCAGTCTCGAAACAGCGGTATAGGCATTACGCCTCAGGGGGTGATCGGCGGCCGCCGGCGCGCCGACCGAGAGGTGGCTCGACGCGTTCGGACCGGCGCCCGGTCGGGCGAGTCAACGATTAGGTCGGGGGTTTATCAGTGGGATTCCGAATGCCACCCGTAATGAGCCTCCCGTTGGGAGACCGACTCCGACGCTGGCTCGCCGGCGGGAGCGTCAGTCTGCTCGGAGGCGGTCTTCTCGTCATCCCGTTGTACGACATCTGGGACGACATCACCGATCTGTCGTGGAGCATCGCGCCGACGCTGATCGAAAACGCCCCGTTCCTGCTTCTCGCAAGCGGGCTCGCGGTGGGGGGTATCTGGCTGACCCGGACCGACTGGGAGACGAGGCAGGTCACGACGGTCGCGCGCCGCACTCTGCTCACGGCAGCGGCCGTGATCGTGCTTCTCGGGCTGGCGATGGCCCTCCAGCTCCACGTGCTCGGTCGACTCAAGCCCGTCGTGTTGGCGCTCGACGGCATGCTGGTCGGCGCCGCCGCGTCGTTCGCGCTCAGCATCTCGACGGTTCGGTCAAACATCTTCAGACAGCAGATCAGCCACCACCGGGAGCTGAACGAGCGGCTGGAGGACCTCTACGAGGCCGTCAACGAGCTCGCCTCGGCGACGGACCGGGCGGAGACGTACGAGATCCTCGAAGACACGATCGCGGGCGTCGCCCCCGCCACCCCGTTTCGCGTCGTCGTCGACGGCGAGACCGTCATCGAGCACGGCCGGGAGGCGAACGCGACCGATCCCGCCGGCGACGTCGAGACCGTCCCGATCGGCGAGCGTGGGGCGATCGAACTCCAGGGCGGGAGCCTCGAACGTCACGAGCGCTCGACGCTGCAGCTGTTCGGCTCCTACGTCGACGAGACCATCCAGCGCGTCGAGCGCGAGGAGCGGCTCCGCGACGAGCGGAACCTGTTGGAGTTCGTCAACCGCACCCTCCGGCACGACCTGATCGGAGACATTTCGCTGGTCGAGGCGCGGCTCGGAATGCTCGACCGGAACGCGGACTTCGAGGACGACAGCAACGAGGACCACCTCGCGGTCGCGTTGGATCGGACCCAAGAGATGGAGGAGTTCGTCCAGACGATGCGAACGTATATGCGGTCGGTGTTGAACGACGACCACGACCTCCAGACCGTCGCGCTCGGACCGGTCGTCGACGAGCAGACCGAGGCGATCGAAGAGACGCACCCCCACGTCGAGGTCGAGCGGGAACGGATTCCCGAGGTCCCCGTCCGGGCGGACGACCTGTTCCACCGAGTGCTGGCGAATCTGTTCGAGAACGCCGTCGAGCACAACCGCTCGTCGACGCCCCGGATCCGGATCGACGGCGAGCGGGACGGCGAGGTGGTCCGGCTCCGCGTCGCCGACAACGGGCCCGGAATCTCGGAGTCCCGGCGGGAGTCGATCTTCGCCCAGGAGGAGCGGGGAACCGACAGCGACGGGACCGGGTTCGGGCTCTACCTCGTCAAGGACATCGTCGAGGGATACGGGGGGAGCGTCAGCGTTCACGAGAACGATCCGCGCGGCGCCGTGTTCGAACTTGAGCTGCCGGTCGCCGGCCGTGGTTGACGACGGGCGCAGCGATCCGACATCGGACGGCACAGCGATCTAACGCCGACCGCTGCCGGTGCTCGGCGCAGACGCGACCGCCCCGTCCCGCGACTGAAGCCGTGGGGTTCAGCCTCGCCCATCCGTGATCCGACGCGTTCTGTCACCGCCTCCGTACTCAAGGGCGGAGCGTGTCGACGGGAACTGCGGAAGAAGATACCCCGAGGGCCCACAGCACTCGGGGATTTCCCCGACGATGGGGCGCGGAACAACCATGTGATTGCCGGTCCCAGCAGAGGGGGGGGAGTGGGGCGGGCAGGTGGATGGTCGGCAGGTGGGCAGGTGGGTGGTCGGCAGGTGGGCAGGTGGGTGGGGAGAGGGACCCTGTCGTCGTGTGGCGGACACAGGGCAGGGTTGTCGAATTGCGGATCGCCTCTGATCGACCCGCAATACCCTCTCCGTGCCTTAGGCTACTGAACCATCGGCCTAATCACGTGGCGAGTTCGACTTCGCCGGCTGCGTTCGCCGTGTGCCGGAACTCCCCGAAACGTCTCGCTCGGTCCCAGGACGGGCGTGTAGCCCGGAGCTATTTACGGAAACGGTCGCGGATCAGCGTATGGTCGAGCGACACCACGCCGATGACCCGCTGGCCCGACTCCGCGAGCGGACCCCCGTACTCCAGACGCTGAGCGAGGCGGGCGCGGAGGACCTGCCGTTCGAGGGGACGGCGGTCGCGGTCTCGTCGCACCTCGAACCGAAGACGGGGATCTTCGTCGAAACGCTGCGAGACGCCGGTGCGGAGGTCCTCTGCACGGCGAACGATCCCGAAAGCGTCCACGGCGACGTCGTCGCCCACCTCGACGCACAGCCGGGGATCACCGCGTTCGCCGAGCCGGGGATGAGCGAGGCCGATCTCGATCGAGCCCACCGCGAACTGCTGGACAGGGAGCCGGACGTCCTCGCGACCGACGGCGCGGAGCTGCTTGCCAAACTGTACGCCGACCCGGACCGTTCGACCGACGAAATACGCGGGTGTACCGAACAGACGACCTCCGGCGTCTCGCGGGCGCGGGCGATGGAGGCCGACGGCGTCCTCGACGTCCCCGTGTTCGCGGTCAATCACACGCCGATGAAACACTGGTTCGACAACGTCCACGGGACCGGCGAGAGCGCGCTGACGAACGTGATGATCTCGACCAACACGGTCCTCTCCGGGCGGACGGTCGTCGTCGCGGGGTACGGGTACGTGGGTCGCGGCGTCGCGACCAAGGCGCGCGCGATCGGGGCAAACACCGTCGTCACAGAGGTCGACCCGCGGAAAGCGATCAGAGCCCACATGGACGGCCACCGGGTGCTTCCGATGGACGAGGCCGCCGACGTCGGCGACCTGTTCGTCACCGCGACGGGCAACTGCCGCGTCCTCCGCGCGCGGCACTTCGAGCGGATGAGCGACGGCGCGATGCTGTGTAACGTCGGCCACCGCGACGTCGAAGTCGCCGTCGCGGAGCTCGCGGACATGGCGACCGAAATCACGGACCTCGAAGAGGGGATAACCCGCTACTCGCTGGCGGACGGTCGGGAGATCGACCTGTTGGCCGAGGGCAAGCTGGTGAACCTGACCGGGCCGTACAGCCAGGGACACCCCGCCGCGGTGATGGACTCGACGTTCGGTGCGATGTTTCTGGCGGCCCGCGAACTGGCGGTCGGCACCGAACGCGAGCCGGGCGTCCACCAGCTTCCCGAGCGGCTCGACAGGGACATCGCGCGGCTGAAACTCGACGCGCTCGGGGTGGAGATCGACTCGCTGACAGACCTGCAGCAGCGCTACCTCGACGCCTGGCAACGCGACGAGATCGTGTAGTTCCGGCGTCAGACAGCGAAAAAGGGATTCGCGGGAGATCGGAGGGGAAAGGCGGCGCTTCCCGGAGAGACGGGAGACGGGCGGTCCGCCGAGAGCCCCGGCCTACGGCCGGATCTCTGGCCGGTCACCGAGAGGGACAGTCAGTCGCGACGCCTTCGCGCCAGGAGCGCGACTCCGAGGAGCGCGATCCCAGCGAGCACCGCGAGCGCGATCTGCGATGCCCCGATGGGCGACGGCGAGTCATCGGTCACCGGTTGCCCGTCTCGGGTGTCCTGCCCGTCGGCTACCGGATCGAATTCGGGGACGGTCGGCGCGGGCAGTGCGTATTTCGGCGTATCGTCACCGTCAGTACTCCCGTCCGAACCGCCGTCGTCGCTGCCCGCGGTTCCGTCACTCCCGCCGGTTCTGTCGATCTCGTCACTCCCGTCGGTTTCGTCGCTCCCGTCGGTTCCATCACTTCCGTCAGTACCGTCGCTCCCGTCGGTTCCGTCACTCCCGTCACTCCCGTCGGTCCCGTCACTGCTATCGGTCTCGCCACTACCATCGGTCCCGTCGCTTCCGCCCCCACCGTCGCCGCCGGTCGTGGCGTCGATAGTGGCGACGTCGCTCCGCGTCACGCTACCGATCTTGCTGTCGACGAGTTGCGAATCGACGTCGTAGGTCGCCTCGCCGTTCGGATACGCGACGCTGACGTCGACGGAGACACAGAGGTCGATGTCGCCGCCACCGTCGGCGCTGGTCGCGAACTTCACCGTCTCGTCCGTGCCGTCGTCGTCGTACCCCTCGACGAGTTCGGCGCTGGAGGTGATGCTCGTGGCGTTGGCGTTCGCGGAGTTCACCGAGAGCCCGCTTGCGAGCGCGTTCGGGAACTCCACGTAGTGCCAGTCGGTGTCGCCGTCGGCGCTGACGTCCGACAGCTGGACGCACACCTTCTGGTTGTTCACGGTCTCGCCGGGCGTGACCGAGTTCGGCGTCGCCGAGCCGTCAACGATCGTCGCGGGCGTGCTGTCGAGCGTCACGGTGCCCAACTCGCCGTCGGCGCCGTCGTTGTTGTCGGCGTCGTCGGCCTCGGTCAGCGTCGCCGTGTAGGTCCCGTCGCTCGGGGCCGAGTACGTCGTGTCGTAGACCCAGGTGCCGCTCGCGTTCGTCTCCGAGAAGTCGCTCTCGGTGAGCGTCGCCACCGTCTCGTCGCTGCCGTTGGTGACATCGACGGTGGCGTTGACGATTTCCTGGCTGGAGTCGAAGCGCACGCTGACGTTTCGATCGGCGGGGTTCGTCACCGCGTAGTCGGTGATGATCGGCGCTTCCGTCTCGCCGACGGTGATCGACGTGACCGCGTCCTGTTCCGCGCTGTCGCCGTCGCTGTCCTCGACGCGGGCGTCGATGTCGTAGGTCGCGTTGGTGTCGGGGTAGTCGACGCTGGTGTCGACGGTGACGTTCAGATCGACCGTGCCGCCGGCGTCGGTGTCGGTCTGGAACCGCACCGTCTCGTCCGTGCCGTCGTCGTCGTACCCCTCGACGATCTGGGCGCTCTGAGCGATGCTCGCCGAGCCGTTGACGGTCGCGTAGTTCACCGAGAGCCCGTCAGCGAGCGCGTTCGGGAACTCCACGTAGTGCGTGTCGGTGTCGCCGTCGGCGCTGACGTTCGCGAGCGTCACCGCGACCTTCTGGTTGTTGACGGTCGTGCCGGGCGACACCCGTTCGGGGTCGGCCGCACCGCCGTCGATACCGACCGTGAGAACGTTGACCCTGACGGACTCGGTCTCGCCGCTGGCACCGTCGTGGCCCTCGTCGTCGACGGCCTTCCGAAGCGTGACGTCGTAGCTGCCGTCATCGCTCAGGGCGGTCGTCGCATCGTACGTGTAGGTGCTGTTGTGTCGGGTCTCGGTGAAGTCGCCCTCGGTGAGCGTCGTCACCGTCTCGCCGCTGCCGTCGGCGACATCGACGGCGATCTCCGCGAGGTGCTCGCTGGAGTTGAACGAGACGTTCACCTCCCGATCCGTCGGGTTCGACACCGCGTAGTCGGTGATCGAGGGGACCTCGCTCGTGGTGACCGTCGTCGCGTTCGTGACCTCCGCGGTGTCGCCGCCGCTGTCGACGACTCGGGCGTCGATCCCGTAGGTCGATTCGCCGGCGGGGTAGGTGACGCTGGCGTCGACCGTCAGGTCCAGGTCGGCGTCGCCGCCGCCGTCGCCGCTGGTCGCGAACTTCACTGTCTCGGTCACGCCGTCGTCGTCGTACCCCTCGACGAGTTCGGCGCTGGAGGTGATGCTCGTGGCGTTGGCGTTCGCGGAGTTCACAGAGAGGTTCCCGGCCAGCGCGTTCGGGAACTCCACGTAGTGCCAGTCGGTGTCGCCGTCCTGGCTCACGTTCGCCACCCGGACGGACACCTCCTGATTGTTCACCGTCTCGCCGGGGGTGACCAAGTCGGGATCCGCGGAGCCGTCAGCGATCGACATCGGGCCGGTGACGGTGACCTCGGTCGCACTCAGCTCGTCACTGATCGCGATGTCGCGAGCGCCCGTGGCGCTGAAGTCGGTGACGAACGAAACGGTCGTGCGCTCGCCGCTCGCGAGCGTCCCGTTGCGGTAGCGGACGACCGACCCGTCGATCCGCAGGGAGGCGTTGTACGTTTCGCTCCCGCTCGCCGTGTTTTCGACCGTCGCCGAGACGGTCAGGTCCTCGCCGACCTCGACCGTCGTGTTGTTGCCGTCGGCGACGCCGTCGTCAAACGTGAGGTTGCTGTACGTGACGTTCGGCGACGTGTCGATGTCCACGGTGTCGTGATACTCTTGCCACTGGTTGTCGCTCGTGTCGTGGAGCGTCAAGTTGGCGTCGAAGTCGTCGGACGGGTTCGTGACGTTGCCGACGACGACGCGGACGGAGTCACCGTCGCTCACGCTCCGGGAGTCTCCGAGCTTGAACCCCACAGTCCCTCCGGAGGAATCGAACTGAGTGAGATCGCCGGCGAACTCGTCGCCGTCGACGTACACCTGTACGTCCGACTCGCCGACGTCGCTCACGTCGGCCGGGGCGAGGTGGACATCGATGTGCTGCAGGGTGTCTTGGTTGTCCAACTCGACGTTTCCGTCCGCCGTGTACGTGACGTTGGACGCGCCCGCGTCGTCGTCGTCCGGGGCGATCGACGTGTTCGTCGCGGCCGCGGCGGTGCCGGCGAGGGCGACACTGCCGGCGACGACCGACGCGACCACGAGCGCCGAGAGCGCCAGCGCACGCCGCTTCGCTGGATCGCTACTCATCGATTATCTCCGCGGAGCGGCGGTTCGATTCGCCGGATCGGTCCGGGCTGTCGGACCACTCCGGGTGACGAGGCGCCGTCTCCGGCCGGGATGGTGTTGGTTCCTGGTCGTGCCCGCGACGCCAGTGTCCGTTCGCCGTATCGACGCGTCGGTCGAGTGGGCGGCTCATGATCGGTAGTCCTCTCTGATGCCGGCTCGGTACCGGAGCCTGGCACTGGACGGTGGTTGACTGAGAAGCCCAATCAGGGACGGACCTACACACTTCACGAAAAATCCGTCGAGACGCTCAGTAAAATCGCGAGACTGCAGCCGGATCCCACGAGCGGTTAGGCCGATATAGCGCGGGCGAACGGCGGCCAAGTCGCGACCTCAATGGGGCTCGACCCCGGGTCTCGTCGATGTCACCGCGACGCTCACGCGTCGTCCGTCGCCCCCGACCCGCGCAGGTCCCGCTCCGAGTACCGATCCCCGCGATCCGGGAGCGGGACCACGACCACGTCGTCGGCGCCGAGGACACCCAGCTCCGCCAGCCGATCGACCTTGGCCAGGCACGCACCACTCGACGGGCCGACGAGGAAGTCACCGTCGACCCGGAGGTGGTCGCGGACGAACGACCGGTCCCACTGGCCGGGGTCGACGATCCGGAGCCGCCGGTCCTCGTGTGCCCGGTAGAGCCGCCGTACGTACCGATAAGCCGTGTCAGTCGAGACGAACGACACCGTCTCGACGGCGCGCGGCTCGAACGTCCCCGGGACGTAGTGGCCCTGCGAGTGCATGTGTTTGAGCCCGGCGATGTCGTGCTCGTCGGTCGCCGGTTCGAACCCGTAGACGTCGACGCCCCGGTCGGCCAGCGCGCGGCTCACGCCGACGAGCGTGCCGCCCGTCCCCGCGCCGGCGACGAAGTGCGTGACGGCGCCGTCGGTCTGGCGCCAGATCTCGACGCCGGTCGTTCCGGCGTGGACGCCCGGGTTCGCCGGGTTCTCGTACTGGTCGAGGTAGCGGTACCGATCGGGGTCCGATCGGACCGTCTCCCGGCAGCGCTCGACGTACGCGTCGTAGCCGCGCTCGTCGTCGACGAACGTCGTCTCGGCGCCAGCGTCCTCGATCGCGGCGATCTTGCCCGCACCGGCGTCGTCGGGTAAGACGATCTCCACGTCGAGCCCGTATCTCCTGCCGAACCGCGCGACCGCCGCGCCGGTGTTCCCGCTCGACGCCTCGACGAGGGTCCGCCCGTCGAGCGGCTCCGGCGACGCCCGCGCCGCGTCGATCATCGCCTTCGCGATCCGGGTCTTGATCGACCCCCCACCGTGCGGGAGCGTCGGCTGATTGAACCACTCGGCTTTCCCGTACACGGTCGGATCGACGTCGACCGCCAGTTCGACGAGGGGGGTCTCTCCGACGGCGTCGGGGGCTGCGGCGTTCGACATACCGGGCGTCCCGGTTCGATCGCCGAAAAACCCGAGCAAAATCGTCGACTCTCCGTCTCGCGACGCTCCGACCGCGGCGATGTGAGCAGGGGACCCGCCCCGTTCGCGTCGGACGCTCGCGGCGACCGTCGGTTAGCCCCCCGTTTTAACCGGACGGCACCGAGACGGGCGGTGCATGAGCCCGACGATCGAGGTCAGCGAAGAGACGGTACGCGAGTTGGACTCCCACCGAGAGGACGGCGAGAGCTACGACGAACTCATCCAGGAGTTGGTGGCCATCTACGAGCAACAGGGGGCGTTCACCCAAGAGGGGTACTCCGAGTAGCGAACTCGATCGGTAACGGCCTTCGAACGAACCGCCGTCGAGCGGCGGAGAGACGGCGCTGGTCGTCGCATTAGGGTGTGCGGTTATGAGCGCTGCCCCGCCTGCTTCGCCCATGTTCGACACGGACCCGACTGAGGGACTGGTCGCCTGTGAGGAGTGCGGCGCGCCGCGCTCCGCGACGGATATCGGACTGAGCGAGACCGACTCGGCCATGAGCTGCGTCCGGTGCGGGAACGACTCGTTCACGGAACTCCGCGACCCCTCGGAGGAGTGAACCGAACGCCGGGAGACGCGATCCGCGTCGCGGGGAGGTCCGGATTTGGAGCCGGATACAAGGGGCCGGCCCGAGGAGAGCCACCATGGATATCGGCCTGTTTGCGCCGCACGAACAGCACGGCCCGTCCCGGCTCGTCGACCTCGCCGAGCACGCCGAGCGGGCGGGCTTCGACTCGGTCTGGACGAGCGACCACTTCCACCCCTGGTGGCACTCCGGCGCGGAGTGCGGCGCGGCGTGGCCGTGGCTCGGTGCGGCGCTGGAACGCACCGACGCGGTTCGGATCGGAACCGGCGTGACCGCGCCGATCGCCCGCTACCACCCGGGGCTGATCGCGCAGGCGTCGGCGACGCTCGCGTCGATGTACCCCGGTCGGCACCACCTCACGCTCGCGACGGGCGAGGCGCTCAACGAGCGGCCGCTGGGGTTCGACTGGCCGCCGTACGCGGAGCGAAAGCGTCGGCTGATCGACGCCTGCGAGATCGTCGATCGCCTGTGGGACGGAGGGTTCCACGACTACGACGGCCGCTACTGGGACCTCGACACCGCGAGGCTCTACACGCTGCCCGAGCGGCGCCCGCCGCTCTTCGTCGCAGGCAACGGCGCCGAGACGACGACGGTCGCCGGCCGATACGCCGACGGCTTCCTCACGCTGGCCGACGTGGAGACCTACCGCGACGAACTGGTCCCCGCGCTTGAACGGGGGGCCACCGAGGCGGGGCGGGACCCCGACTCGATCAGGCGGATCAAGCAGGCGTCGGTCGCCTTCGCGACCGACCGCGACGCGGCGCTCGACGCCGCGGAGTTCTGGAGCGGCTCGCACGCCGTCGGCTTCGACGAGGACGTCCACGACCCCCGCGAGATCGAGTCGCGGGGGGAGTCGCTGTCCCGCGAGGAGCGGGCCGACTGGGGGCTGGTCACGACCGACCCGGCCGAGGTGCGGGCCCTGATCGACCGCCACGCGGCGGCCGGCTTCGATGAGGTCGAACTGCTGGTCACGTCCCCGGATCTCGGGGAGTTCGTCGACGCGATGAGCGAGACGGTCCTGGGCGACTGATCGCCGCGGGACTCCGCCGCCGCTACCCCTCGAAGTACGCCGTGAGCACGTCGAGCGGGCGGGTGTTGCGCGCGTCGTCGAACTCGCGCCGGCCCCGCCCCCGCGATGAGAAACCGGAGCCTCACTCCAGGATCTTGTACGCCTTCCTGACCTCGTCGAGGTCCGACATCTGGTCTTCGATGCGCGCACGCGTCTGCTCGGCCTCGCGCCTGAGGGCGTCGACGGTGTCCGCGGTGTCGGTGGCGTCGTTGTTCTTCAGGGCCGCGATTTTCGACGTGAGCGTGAAGTGACGCTGGAGTTCGTCGTCCAGGTCCGATCGGACCCGGAGTTCGTCGACGGCGTCGCGGAGTTGCGACTTCGTGACCGGCTTCCTGAGGTACTCGTCGCAGGGGAGCTCGGCGAGGTCGCTGCCGGGCTCGAGGCCGGTCAGCATCGCCTTCTGATCGTTGACGTCCCGCTTCTCCATGTTCTGGATCACCGTCATTCCCGAGAGGTCGGGGATCTGTCGGTCGAGGAGGACGATGTCGACCGACGAGTCGTACCAGGTGAGTCCGTCCGATCCCGAGTAGGCGGTCCGAACCTCGTACTCTGGTTCGAGCCAGACCGAGTAGGTGTCCGCCAGTTCTCTGTCGTCCTCTACCACGAGTACGGTCGGCTCATCACCGGAGCGTCGAGTCTGTGACATGGTTAGGTTGGGCGGCTGTCGCTGGGCGTCGTCTCTCGCGACGTGACCGGCTTCACCGGCGGGCCTCGCGTCGTTTCCGTTCGGCCACTCATCGTTTTCGTGCGACAACTCTGGTCTGAACAACCATTAAAGACGGACCAATTTCGGGGTCCGGAAACGAGACCGACGAGGCATTCCCCGAGAGTGACCGACCGCGTCGCGTACTCGGTCGTGTCGGCGGCCGACCCAGCCCGTTAGGCCCTGGCATTACCCAACTGACGCCGGTAGAACCGGCTGAAATGTACGAGGATAGAGTTACCGCGGGCAGGAGACTCGGCGAAGAGCTGGCCGGTCAGTACATCCGCCCGGACGTCGTCTTCGCGATACCGGCGGGCGGTATCAACGTCGCCCGGCCGATCTGCGAGCGGTTCGACGCCGAGCTGGGGCTGATGGTCCCCGAGCCGATCCGGACCTCGGCGACCGACGACCTCCCGGTCGCCGCCGTCACCGACACCGGCGTCACGTGGGTCGACGAGCGCGCGGTCGAGGCCTTCGACGTCGACGACGAGGCGTTCGCCGCTGAGAAGCAGCGGGCCTTCCGAGACGCGAGGACCAAGCGCGAGCAGTACGAGGCCGAGGTCGGGGACCCGTCGCCCTCGGGGACGGTCGCGATCGTCGGCGACGGGGTCATCGACGGCATGCGGATGAACGCCTGCGTCTCGGCGGTTAGTCAGGTCGACGACGCCAGCGCCGTCGCGGCGGCGCCGATCGGGACGACCGACGCCGCCGCCGCCCTCCGCGCCGAGTGCGACGAGGTGGTGTTCAACCGGACGGTCTCCGGCAGCGAGGTTCTGGGCCGGTACTACGAAGCGTTCGGCGGGAGGACAGACCTGCCGGATTCGCAGCCGTAGGACGGTGGGACTCGCGCTGGCGCGGCGGTCACTTCGGTCCGCGATCCGCGGAGTGCATCGACGCGGAGGGAAGACAATAGGTCCCGTCTTGAGGGGGCCTCGGTCGGAACTCCCGTTCCGGTTTGTTCCGCGCAAACCGGTGATCCCACATGGATTACGACAGTTTCATGGGCGAAGTACAGCACAGACTCGAACTGAGTTCGAGCGGCGAGGCGGTCAGGGCGACCCGCGCCGTGTTGACGACGCTCGGGGAACGGCTCGGATCGGGTGAGGCGGCCGATCTCGCGGCCCAGCTCCCGATGGAGATCGATCGCTTCCTCACCGAGCCCCGTTCGGGCCAGCAGTTCACCTACGACGAGTTCGTCGACCGGGTCGCGGAGGAGGCACACGTCGGCGAGAGCGAGGCCGCGTTCTACGCGCAGGCCGTCGTGTCGCTGGTCTGTTCGATAGCCCACGACAGCGAGGTACGGGACGGGCTCGACGAGGACGAGCTCGACGACGAGCGCGAGCGGGCCCGACAGCGCGCCGAAGAGAAGCTCGACGCCTTCCGAGACGGGCGCCCGCCGGCCGATCTCGAGGGGAAGCACGTCCTGATCGTGGACGACGGCGTCGCGACCGGTGCGACGATGCGATCCTGTGTCCGGACCGCCAAGGACGGGGGAGCGTCGCGCGTCACCGTCCCGGTCCCGGTGGCCCCGTCCACGAGAGTCCCCGAGCTGGAACGGGAGGCCGACGCAGTGATACCCCTCCGAGCGCCGGAGCGGTTCACGGCCGTCGGCCGGTTCTACCAGACGTTCGACCAGGTGTCGACCGAGGAGGCCGTCGAGTATCTCGAAGCGTCCGCCGCTCCCAGATAGCGGTCGAGACCTCCGTCAGGGGCGGATCTGCGTCCCGGCGTCCCCGGCGACGGCGGCGTCGATCTCGTCGGGGGTCGTGATGACCGCTCGCTCACCGCCGTCGTCGAGGAACGCCAGACACGCCTCGATCTTCGGTCGCATGCTCCCCGCGGCGAACTCGCCTTTCTCGAGAGCGACCCGGAGCGACGCGGCGTCCGTCTCCCGGATCGGTCGCTGGTCGTCGGTCCCGAAGTCGCGGTACGCGTACTCGACGTCCGTCGCCATCACCAGACACTCCGCGTCGACCGCCGAAGCGACGAGCCGCGTCGTGCGGTCTTTGTCGACGACGGCGTCGACCCCGTCTCCGTCGCGGACGACCCCGTCGCCGTCTCCGTGGCCGACGACCCCATCTCCCCCTCTGTCGCGGACGACCGCATCGCCGCCGTCGTCGACGACCGGAACGCCGCCACCGCCGCCGCAGACGACCGTCGATCCCCCGTCGACGAGGGCTCGGATCGCGTCGGTCTCGAGCACCGCCGTCGGTTCGGGCGAGGGGACCAGCCGCCGGTACGCTCGATCGCCGTCGGGCGTCGTGACTTCTCCCGTTTCGAAGGGCTTCTCCGCGGCTTCCGCCGCCGTGTAGTACGGGCCGACCGGCTTCGACGGGTCGTCGAAATCCGGATCGGTCGGGTCGACGCGCACCCGGGTCACGACGGTCGCGACCCCCCCGTCGACCGCGCCCTCCAGCTGGTCGGCGATCAGATAGCCGATCTGCGCCTGGGTCTCGGCGACGAGCACGTGTAGGGGGCGTTCGGGGGCGTCCGCCGTCGCCTGCTGGACCAACGACTGGCCGACTTGCGGGCCGTTACCGTGGGTAAACACGAGCTCGTGTCCCCGCTCGGTGAGCGCCTCGACGGCGTCAACCGTCTCCCCGATCCGCGCCTTCTGCCGGGCGACCGTGACCGGGCTCTCGCTGGCGATGGCGTTCCCGCCGAGCGCGATCGCTGTTCGCATACGCGTTCGTCTCGGTCGACGCTCAAAAATCGGCGGGCAAATCGCCGAACGGCGCTCCGGACTGAGTGTTGGCCGGTCAGAGGCCGAGCCGGTCGTCGTACCGGTCCAGCAAGTCGTCGAACGACCCCTCGTGGAGGTCGATGTCGTAGCCGACGTCGACGACTGGGACGTCAACGTCGACCTGGCGAGCGAGGTCGTGGGGGGTCCCCGCGAGGACGAGGTCGCAGTCGACGCCCGCGATCGTCGCTTCGAGGTCGCGGATCTGCTCGTCGCTGTACCCCATCGCGGGGAGGACCCCGTCGAGGTGGTCGTACTCCGCGAGCGCCTCCGCGATGCTCCCGACCGCCGCGTCAGTCGGGTCGACGCGAGCCGCCGCGCCGTACGTCTCGGCGGCGACGGCGGCGGCGCCGCGGGTCGCGTCGCCGTGCGTGAGCGTCGGGCCGTCCTCGACGGCGAGCACGCGGGCGCCGTCGATCCGGTCCGGGTCGGGGACGCTCACGACCGAGTCCGCGTGACGGATATCGGCGTCGGGATTGACCTCGCGGACGTTCTCGACGACGGGCGCGACGGCGTCGGCGGTGTTCTCCTTGTTGAGGAGGACGCAGTCGGCCCGTCGGAGATTCGTCTCGCCGGGATGGTAGCTCGTCTCGTCGCCGGCCCGCAACGGGTCGGCGAGCACGACGTGCAGGTCCGGTCGGACGAAGGGCAGTTCGTTGTTTCCGCCGTCCCAGACGATGACGTCCGCCTCGGCCTCGGCGGCGTCGAGGACGGCCTCGTAGTCGACGCCCGCGAAGACCACGTGTCCGGCGTCGACGTGTTGTTCGTACTCCTCCCGTTCCTCGATGGTGACGCCGGCGGCGTCGAGGTCCGCGTGACTGGCGAACCGCTGGACGCGGTTCTCGACGAGGTCCCCGTAGGGCATCGGCTCCCGAATGAGACGGACGGCGTGGCCGCGGTCCGCGAGCGCGTCGGCGAACGCGCCCGCGGCCTGCGACTTGCCGCAGCCGGTGCGGACCGCGTCGACCGCGAGCACCGGCACGGACGCCTCGAGCATCATCGCGTCGGGCCCGACGATCCGGAAGTCCGCACCCGCCGCCATGGCGCGGGAGGCGGCGTGCATCACGTGTTCGTGAGAGACGTCGGAGTAGGAGAACACGACCTGATCGACGTCGTGGGTCTCGACCAGTTCCGCGAGCCGCTCCTCCGGCTCGATCGGAATGCCCTCGGGATACCCCTCGCCGGCGAGCGCGCTCGGGAACCGCCGGTCAACGCCTCCGAGTTCGCCGAGGTTCTGTCCGGGCGCCCGCGTGAAGGCGACGACCTCGGCGTCCTCACGGTCCTCGAAGACGGTCAGGAAGTCGTGGTAGTCTCGCCCCGCCGCACCCATAATTAGGACGCGCATCTCGGCATCGGGTTGAACCGCCGCGTGAAAGTGAGTTTCCCCTAATCGCTATGCCAGAGGCCGTTCACGCTCGTTCCCCGCCGAACCGATCGTTCGTTCACAGGACGCTCCTGCTTGGATTATACACTGTAAAGAATATTAGGGCTAATACTACACCTATCGGTAACAATTCACACAGTATGCGACCAGAATCAGAACACACCGGGCGAGAACTGTACGAGTGTTTCGAATGCGGCGAGCGCTACGAGAGGGGCGGCACCTGCGAGTGCGGCGGCGAGCTTCGGCACCTCGGTCGGTCGCGGGACCTGTAGCGAGGGCGGGCGTCACTCCTCGTCGGCGTCGCTTCTGTCCGCCTCGTCGTCGTCGTCCGCCTCGTCGTCGTCCGCCCCGCCGTTGTCCGCCGTCGCGTCGTAGTCGGGCAGCGAGAGGACGTTCTCCCGACCGAGCCGGAACCCGTCGAGGTCGCCCTCGTCGCGGAGCCCGGTCACGACCTGACTCGTCTTGGCGGCGGTCCAGTCGAGCTCCTCGGCGACCCGCTTCTGCTTCATCCGGCCGCCGTTGGCCTCGACGAGGCGGAGCACCTGCTCTTCGTTGCTCAACAGGTCCTCGTCGATCGGCGGCGCCGAGTCGGAGCGCTCGTCCCCGTCTCCGCCGTCGTCACCTTCCCCGCCCGCGTCGCTCTCGGACCCGCCCGCGTCGCTCTCGGACCCGCCCGCTGGTCCGCCGGATCCGCCCGCTGGCCCGCCGGATCCGCCTTCCTCGTCGGCGGTGCCGCTCGTCGGGGGCGCCGCGCTCTCCGCGGCCCCCGTGTCGCCGGGATCCGCGGCGGGCTCGCCGCCGGTCGCGGCCGGTCCCTCCGACGGTTGATCGGGCGCCGAGCCCTCCCACGGACGGCGCCGGTATCCGATCGCCGCGACGACCGCCACGAGCAGACCGAGCGCGACGAACAGGATCGGCCCGTCGGAGCGCCCCTCGGGCTCGATGGCCACGCGCGGTTGCCCCTCCGTGAAGTCGACCGGGCCCTGCCAGACGACCGCGCTGTCGCGGGTTTCGGTCGGCGACGGCGAGGCGTCGCCGAGCCGGTAGCCGTCCTCCCACGAGACGATGAGCGACGAGGCCTCGTCGAGGAACAGCGCGTCGATCGCGTCGCCGACGACGAGCCGGTCGCCGTCGACGGCCGCGAAGTTGCTCCACTCGAACCGGTAGGTGAGCACGCCGTACGACTGCGGGAGCTCGCGCCGCTCGGCGGTCACCGTGACGTTCGTGACGTTCATCTCGCGACCCGTCGCGTTCTCGGCGGCGCCGGCCGTCGCGCGCATCCGGTCGCCGAACCGCCTCGTGTACGCGTCCGGGTTCGCCCCCACGTCGGCGCTGAGCTCCTCGAAGGCCTGTTCCTCGTCGTCGCTCGCGAGTTGGACCCGATACTGCGTCTCCCAAACCGCGTCGCCGTCGGGCTCGACGGAGACCTCGATCAGGATGTCGTCCGGATCGACGTCCATCTGGTCGAAGCCGCCGGCCGGGAGGCCCGCGCCGCCCTGTGCCGCCCCGGTCGACGCGAGGCCGGCGCCGGCGGCGAGCGCGATGACGACCAGAAGGAGCACCGTTCGCTGCACGAACGGACAGTTACGAGGCACGGATAAATCGCTTCCCATCTACCGAGTGATGCCGAGTCGCACTCGGACCGCTCGCGGCCGCCCCGCGGTCCGGCCCGGCTGATCCCGGCCTATCCATCGATACCGCCGACGATCCGTCGGACGAGGTCGGCACCGTCCGTCACCGGTTCGGCGAGCCGCTCCGCGACCGCGTCGACGGCGTTCGCGGCGTTGGCGTCGAGGCGGTCACCGTCGCCCGCTCCCGGACCGTCACCGTCGCCCGCTCCCGGACCGTCATCATCGCCCGCTCCCGGGGAGTCGTCCCGGTCGCCGCCAGCGGGCGGGGACGGGCCGTCTCGCGGAGGTGTCGAGTCCCCCGCGTCGGCTCCGGTCCCCCGGTCGGCGCCGTCGCTCGCGTTCGCGGCGTTTCCGGCGTCGCGGTCCGGTGGCCCGCCACCGTGTGACACGTTACCTGGCGTTCCGTTACGGGGTGGTCCATCACCCGCTCCCGGAGTGTCACCCGCTCCCGGTCCGTCGCCGGCGCCCGATCCGTCGCCGGCGCCAGGTCCGCCGCCGGCGCCCGGTCCGCCCCCTCTCTCGGGGCCCTCACCGCCGCCCACGCCCTCCGGCGGTCCGCGTCCGGCGGACGCCAGCGGACCGCCCACGTCGTTGCCGGCGACGCCGCGGGCGATGGCCGCGACCTCCGGGCCGCCCGCCTCGCTCGCTCGCTCGCGGAGTGCGTCGAGCCGCGCCTCGTCGAGCCCGCGGTTCTCCCTCGCGGCCTCCGGGAGCTCGCGGGCGACGGTGGCGCTCCGGTTCGCCTCGCGTTCGACCGTCTCGGCGCGAGCGCCCGTCTCCGCCATCCGCGCGGCGAACTCGCCCTGAGTCAGCTCGCCGGCGGCGCGGAGCTCGCGGAGCTCGCGCTGGCGCCGCTCGATATCGGTCAGCCGCTCCTCGGTCCCGTTCAGCCGCTCGGCGACCAGCTCGGCCCGCTCCTCGGGGCTCTTCGTTCGGTTGAGCGCGACCTCGAACGCCCGCGAGTCGACCTCGCCGGCTATCTCGGCGCGCTGGACGCCGAGCACGCCGGAGAGGCGCTCGCCGGGGCTGATGTCGGTCCCGTTCGTCGTCTCGTTACCCTCGCTCGTCTCGTTCGTCGCCAGTGGGTCGTCCTGGGCGACGGCCGTCCCGACGGGGCCGGCCGCGGCGATCCCGGCGACGCCGACGAGCACGACCGCGACGGCGATGAGCGCGATCCCTCGGTTCATCACCTGACGGTACGCGACGTATCCGTATATAAACCGATCTCCGTTAAGCCGGATCAACGCGGATTAAACGGGGGACGGCGGCGAGATGGGGGGGAGCGGGTGCGACCGCGTCGACGCCCCCGGTTCAGTACGACTTCGCGAAGTACGCCGTCCGCTCGGCGTCGTCGTCGCAGATCGCGCAGGTCTCGTCGTGGTCCGTCTCGACGAGGGGGTCGTCGTCCTCGAACGGGACCATCACGATCTCGGCGGCCATCGGCTCCTTGATCGGCTCCTCGCACTCCTCGTCGCCGCACCACGGGGCCTTCACGTAGCCGCCGTGCTGGCCGAGCGTGCCGAGGATGTCGGCGCGGTCGTCCGCCTCGCGCACCTCGCCGTCGAGGGTCTCCTCGGCGGCGGCGTACAGCTTCGCGTACACCTCGTCGAAGTGGTCACAGACCGTCTCGACGACGCCGTCGCGCCCCTCGACGACGCTCTCGCCGTCGGGTCGGTGGACGAGGGTGAGCTCGCCGTCCTCGACCTCGTGAGGGCCGATCTCGATCCGAAGGGGGACGCCGTTGAGCTCGTGCTCGTTGAACTTGAACCCGGGGTTGCGCCCGTCGCGGTCGTCGAGTTCGACGCGGATCCCCGCGTCGTCGAGGTCGTCAGCGACGCCCCGAGCGTACTCCAGCACCTCGTCTTTCGTGTCCTCCTGCCAGATCGGGACGACGGCGACCTGCTCGGGGGCGACGCCGGGCGGGAGCACGAGCCCCTGCTCGTCGGAGTGGGTCATGATCAGCGCGCCGAGTGCGCGCCACGAGAGCCCCCACGAGGTGGTGTGCGCGAGCCGCTCCTCCTCGTCCTCGTCGGAGTACGTGATGTCGAACGCCTCGGCGAACGACTGGCCGAGGTGGTGGGAGGTGCCGGCCTGCACCGACTTGCCGTCGGGCATCAGCGCCTCGACGGTCGCCGTCGTGTCCGCGCCGGGGAACTTGTCGTGGTCGGGCTTTTGCCCCTTCAGCACGGGCATCGCCAGCAGGTCCTCGTAAACCGACTCGTACTGGTCGAGCCGCGTCATCGTCTCCTCCCACGCGTCCTCGCTCGTCGCGTGGGCGGTGTGGCCCTCCTGCCAGAGGAACTCCTTCGTGCGGAAGAACGGCTTCGTCTCCGTCGCCTCCCAGCGCACGACCGAACACCACTGGTTCACGCGCAGCGGGAGGTCGCGGTGGCTCCGCACCCACTGGCTGATGTACGGAGTGATGATCGACTCGGAGGTGGGCCGGACGGCGAGCCGCTCTTCGAGCTCCTTGTTGCCCGCCTCGGTCACCCACGCGACTTCGGGGTCGAACCCCTCGACGATGTCCTTCTCTCGTTCGAGGTACGACTCGGGGATGAACAGCGGGAAGTAGGCGTTCTGGACGCCGGTGTCCTTGAACTTCGCGTCGAGGAACCCCTGTAGCCGCTCCCACACCGCGTACGCGCGGGGGCGGGTGACGATGAACCCGCTCATCCCCTCGGGGCCGTAGTCCGCCAGCCCCGCCTTCTGTACGACCTCGGCGTACCACTCGCCGGTGTTGTGTGACTTGGACTCGGTAATGCCGAGCTCCTGGTCGTCGTCGCTCATTGTCCTGTGAAGGGTTGGTCGCGGGCTTAAAACGTCCGAAGCCGTGCGGCCGCGTCCCGAACTCGACGCCGCCGTCTCGGTCATCCACCGAGTCGTTTCGGATCGCCGGAACGCGGAGAAACGTTAACCCCGTCCGAGCGTCTACTCCCGACATGGACCTGACGGGGCTCCGCCGGCACACGCCCGAGGAGGTGACTCGGACGCGCCGCGAGGCCGCCGTGTTGGCACCTGTCATCGAGCGCGGCGGCGAGGCCCACCTGCTGTTCACCAAGCGCGCGGCCCACCTCGGGAGACACCCCGGACAGATGAGCTTCCCCGGCGGCGGCCGCGAGCCGATCGACCGCACCCTGACCGACACCGCGCTCCGCGAGGCCGACGAGGAGGTCGGGATGCGACCCGTCGAGGTCGACGTGGTCGGACGGCTCGACGACACCCGAACCTCCTCCGCCTACCGGATCCGGCCGTTCGTCGGCGTCGCACCCGATCGCGAGTACGTCCCCGACGAGTCGGAGGTCGCGGAAGTGGCCGTCCTCTCCGTCAGCGGGCTGACCGACCCCGCGAACTACGAGTCTGAGCGTCGCGTCGGCCACCCGGAGTACGGCGACCACCGCGTTCACTTCTTCCACGTCGACGGCTACACCGTCTGGGGAGCGACCGGTCGGATGGTCGTGCAGCTTTTGGAACGGACGACCGACTGGCGCGCGCCCGAGGAGGTCGATCGGGTCGTCGGGGCGGACGCGGAGTTGCCGATCTGAGTCCCGCGTCGGCGACGCGTCCGGCCGGAACCCACCGGTCGGACACCTCGCCCGTCAACACGCTCTAATCCCGCCGGATCGGTCGGTAGGAACCCACCTGAGCACATTTACAACATACCAGTAATACTTGCTGGTATGTCTCAGATCGTCGATACTCTGCGCGGCATCGACGGGGCCACCGCTCGGGTTATCGCCCGCTTGGACTCCCTGGATTTCACGATCGAATGCGTCCGGGAAGACCTCGAATCCGAGTACACCGATCGGGATCTCGAGGAGGCGTATCAGCTGCTCATGGCGAATCAGGTCACCGGCGACGACTTCAAGGACCTCATCGGAGAGGAGTTCCAGGCGCAGACGCTGTTCTTCGAGAACATCGTCGTGCTCGTCCTCCCCTCGGCGCGCTACGAAGCCGCCTTCGCGTCGTTCGATCGCCGCGATCCGTTCCCCGTCATCGACCTCGCCGAAGCCGCTACCAGCGAGTTCGCCTGATCGGTGCTGATCGGGTCCTTCTCCCCTCACTCCGCGGACTCGACTTCCAACCGCAGCGTCAGGGGCGCGCCCCCCGCGAGCGCGGCCACGAGGTCGCGGTCGAGATCGGCGGCGGCGCCGTCGCCGTCGACGAAGATCGTGCGCTCGTCGTCGGTGTAGTCGCTGGTCCGGCCGACCATCGATCGGTCGTCGAGGAGGGCGAGTCCGGGGTCGCCGCGGCCGACGATCTCGGCGACGTGAGCGGGGTCGTCGAGGTCGGCCGCGTCGTCGCCCGGCTCGGCGACCGCGAACGTCGCCGTGATCGTGGCGTCCGCGTTCCGACACGCCTCGCGGAAGTCGGCGGCGAAGTCGCGCGGCGTTCGGTCGGCCTCGACGCCGACGATGCAGTCGCCCGCGGGGGTGAGCCAGTCGTCGGTCGTGAGTTCGACGGTGCTCGCGTGCTCGGCGGTGACGTTCTCGTGGCCCACGGCGCGGACGACCTCGACGAGCGGGCCGTCAGCGGAAGCGTCTGCGTCGCTCATGCTCGTCGGGTCGGCGTCGGTGCGACAAGTGGCTACCGTCTCGGACCGGTCGGACGGCAACGACTCAGACGTCGGCCCCCTCGGCGAGCGCGGGGATCAGCCGGGCGGGGTTCTTCGCAAACACGCGGCGCATCAGGTCCTCGGAGACGTCGAGGGTGAGCACCTCCATCACGCCGACGTTCGGGTGCACGTCGGGCGCGCCGGAGCCGAAGAGGACGCGGTCGGGGTGCTCCAGGACGCCGCGCTCGAGCACCTCGCGGTACCGCACCGCGCTCGTCTCGACGTACAGCCGGTCGTGATCCTCCAACAGGTCGAGCGTCTCGTTCATCAGGTCGGCGTCGAGGGGGTAGCCGCCGAAGCTGGCGAGCACGACCGGCATGTCGTAGCCGAGCAGCTCGCGCTCGACCGCCTCCGGGGGAAACCGCTTCCCCGCGTGGACGATCACGGGGAGGTCGGCGTCCTCCAACCGGGTGAGCACGTCCTCGTTCGGGAGCCCGTCGGCGTGCGGGACGAGGGTGAACCCGTGGAACCGGTCGTCGTAGGAGTACTGCTCGACGTCGTCGGGCCGGGCGTGGTGGTCGTCGCGCTCGGCGCGGATGTTCCTGACCGCGGAGAGGGGACCGCTGCCCGGATCGCGGGGGCCGTTGAGGCGGGCGAAGGCGACGAACGGGCGGTCGATCGAGAGCCGCGCGACCGCGTTGTTCGCGCGGAGGTAGCTCTGACCGGACGCGCGCCGGCCCGGGCTCGCGACCGCGCGGACGACGCCGGCCTGCAGCATCTCGCGTTCCAGCCGCTCGGGGGAGATGTCCCGCCCGTGGGTCGCGACCGACGACTCGTCGGGGTCGAGCGTCGCGCGGGTGTCGACGATCCGGAAGTCGTGTTCCAGCCCGAGCATCTACCGGCCCCTCTCGGCGGATCCGCATGTGCCTGTCGGTCGCACGCCGAGGGAAAACTGAAGGCCCGCGGCCGCGGGCGGGACGGCATGGAGCTCGTCGAAGCCACCGAGGCGGACCTCGACGCGCTCGTCGAGCGGTGGTACGACCTCGCGACGTCGATGGAACCGTACTCGGAGCTGAACGAACTCGCGTTCGAGGAGGCGACGGCGGTCCCGGACGACTGGTTCCGCGCACATCTCGATGACCCGTCCGTGACGGATTACCTCGTCGTCGTCGACGGCGACGCCGTCGGGTTCGTCACGGTCAAATCGGGCCGTCGACCCTCGCGGAAGCGCTCGCGATACCTGAAGATCGTGAACCTCGCCGTCGACGAGGAGCACCGAAACCGCGGCTACGGCACCGAGGTCCTCGACCGCGTGGCGGCGATGGCCCGGGATCAGGACCGCGACTATGTCACCGTCTCCTGCGAGCGGGGCAACGACGGCGCGCGGCGGTTCTACCGCGACTCGGGATTCGAGCCGAAGCGGGTGACCTTCGTGCGGTCGCTGGAGTGATCCCCGCGGTCAGGGTCCCGCGGTCGAGACGATCTTCACCACGTCGCCCTCCGAGAGCTCGTGGTCCTCGCCGATCCGGCGCGAGGAGCGCGCGTCGACCGCGTGGAGGTACCCCTCGCCGATGTCGGTGTGGACCGCGTACGCCAGGTCCGGCGGGGTCGCTCCCGACGGGAGAAGGAACGCGTCCGGGAGGACGTTCCCGGTCCCGTCCGTCCACTTCGAGGCGTCCTGCACTGGGTACACCGTGATCCGGTCGAGCAGGTCGTACACCGCCGCGTTGAGGCCAGTCTGAACGCCCGTCCCGCCGTGTTCGGCCATCGCCCCGCGGATCGCTTCCAGGCCTTCGCGTTGTCCGTCCGACACGTCGCCGACCACGTCGAACCCCTCGTCGCCCGGGTCGTAGTCGACGACGCCAGCCTCCGCGGCGCGGCGCAGGGCGAGTTCGCCGTCCGCCGTGGCCGGGACCACCGGCTTGTCCGTCCCCTCGCGGAGACGGTCGACCGCGCCCTCGGGCGCGGCATCGACCTTGTTGGCGACGACGACGATCGGCTTGGTCCGCCGCCGGATCGCCCGCGCGAGCGCCTCGCGGTCGTCGCCGCTCCACGCCTTCGGGTCGTCGGGGTACTCCAACTCGCGGAGGACCGCGGTCACGTCGTGCTCCGTCGCGCCGAACCCGGTCAAAAGATCGGTGACCGCCGCGTCCAGGTCGAAGTCGGGCGAGCGGGACTGCCGCTCGACGCCCTCCCAGTTGCGGTCGACGATCCCGGCGAGCCACAGGTCCATCTCCTCCTCGATGAAGTCCACGTCGTCGAGGGGGTCGTGGCTCCCGGGCTCGACGGGCTCGCCCTCGGCGTTCGTCGCCCCAGAGGCGTCGACGACGTTCAACACCACGTCCGCGTTCGTCAGCTCGTCGAGGAACTGGTTACCGAGCCCCTTCCCCTCGTGAGCGCCCGGGACCAGCCCGGCCACGTCGAGGAGCTCGACGGGGACGTACCGCTTCCCGTCGCGGCAGTTCTCCGACCCGCAGCGCTCGTCGCGGTCGAGGCAGGGGCACTCGGTGCGGACGTGGGTCACGCCGCGGTTGGCGTCGATCGTCGTGAACGGGTAGTTCGCCACGTCGACGTCGGCCCTCGTGGCGGCGGTGTAAAAGGTGGACTTGCCGGCGTTCGGCTTGCCCGCCAGCGCGACCGTGATCATGGTGGTGGGTCGCGGCCCCGGAAAAAGCGCCTTTCGGTCGGGCGGGGAGAGGCGTCGACCGACCCGGGTTTACTTCCGAGCGACGATCCGGAGCACGTCCTCGTCGGCCAGCTCGTGGCCCTTCCCGACCTGCTGGTCGTCGTGTTTCGCGCTCGGACCGGAGACGCGAGCGAACTTGAACCGCTCGTCGAACTCGCCGCCGATCTTCGAGCAGGCGTCGCCGACGGTGTCGCCCTCAAAGAGGACCAGCGGCTCCTCGTAGTCGACGCCGCGACCGGGCTTGTCCATGTAAATGCGGATGAGTCCCAGCTCCTCCCAGAGGCGCTCCTTGAGCCCGTCGAGACCGAGTTCCTTCTCGGCGGAGATAAAGAGCACGTCGTCGGGGTCGAGGTCGCGCTCGCGGAGCTCCTCTTTGACCGTCGGGAGGTAGCTCTTGTCGATGAGGTCCGCTTTGTTCACGGTGACCATCGAGGGGAGGTACTCGCGGTTGTCCATCACGGCGTCGATCAGCTCGTCGATGGTGAGGTCGTGAGGGATCGTCACCTTGGCGTTAACGTAGCCGTACTCGCGGAGCACCTGCTTGACGGTGCCCTCGTCGAGGCTCACGTCGTCGCTCATCGTCACCCCGATCCCGTCCTTGTGGGTTTTCCGAATGTTGATGTTGGGCGGCTCCGTGTCGAGCCGGATGTTGGTCGCGTACAGCTCCTCGCGGAGGCGGTCGTACTGCTCGATCTCGAAGACGGAGAGCATGAACACGACCAGATCCGCGGTCCGGACGACGGAGAGTACCTCCTTGCCGCCCCCGCGCCCGCCCGCGGCGCCCTCGATCAGGCCCGGCACGTCGAGGATCTGGATGTTCGCGCCGCGGTACTTCAGCATCCCGGGGTTGACGTCGAGGGTCGTGAACTCGTAGGACCCCACCTCGCTGTCGGCGTTGGTGAGGGCGTTGATGAGGGTGGACTTCCCCACGCTCGGGAACCCGACGAGCGCGACCGTGGCGTCCCCGTGCTTCTCGACCGCGTAGCCGTGGCCGCCGCCGGCGGAGGACTGGTTCTCCAGTTTCTCCTTTTTCTCCGCGAGTTTCGCCTTCAGCCGCCCGATGTGTGCCTCAGTGGACTTGTTGTAGGGCGTCTCGGCGATCTCCTCGCGGAGGTCCTCGATCTCTTCCTCCAGTCCCATTGGCGTACAGTCGGCCGCTCGTCTCGTTAAAGGTGTTCCTTCCGCCTCGCGGCCGCACCAGTCTCTCTCCATGCGCCGATTTCCGTCGACCCCGCTCACGGCTCGGAGCGCGACGGACCGCGTTGTTGGGAGATTCGGACCGATTCGGCAAACTTTCGACACGATTATACCGGTTTACTGCGACGGACGACACGTCGAATGCCCGATCCGTCGAGCCTCCGTGACAGCACGCAGATCGTTCTTCCGCGCCGCGCGCTCGACGGACTGCGGGACGGCGTCGCCGAGCGGTTCACCGTGACGGTGGTCGAGGGCGACGACCACTACCGGATCATCGGGAGTCCGGTCGAGATCAAGGCCGCGAGCGATTTTCTCGCCCGGAACGGCGTCGCAGTCGCCTGATCGGTCACGCGGCGAGGCCTACCAAAGTCGAAGCTTCTCGCGAGGGGCGCGCCTGAGTCGGAGCGGGTCGAGCGAGACGAAGAAACCGTCCCTCTGTCCGGCAGCCCCGCTGGCTGCGTGTCCGGTCACCTACCGGTCCGATCGGGTTACCTGAGAAAACCGACCGGGCTACCCGAGAAAACCGACGAGGAGTTCGGCCGCGATGAGCACGAGGAACACGAGCCCGGACGCGAACGTGCCGGCCGCGACGCCGTGGGCGTTCCCGAGACCGCGACCGCGGGTGCTGAAGTAGGCGCCGAGGAAGACGAAGCCGGTCACCAGGAGCCCGACGGCGACGTACGCGAGCGTGAGGAAGCTCCCGGAGAACCCCTCCGGCAGCCCGAAGTTACCGACCGCGAGGAGCGCGGTCGCACCGATGCCGACCGCGATGGCGATAAACGCGACCGCCCAGACGACCGGTTTCTGGGCGATGTCGCTCAGCGTCCCGACGATCGCGTCGTACCTGCTGGTCGATCCGGCGCCGGGCGCGGTTCGTTTCCCGCCGATCTGCGCGACGGCGACGAAGGTGGCCACGACGAGCAGCCCCATCAGTGCCGTGCTCAAGAGCGTGAGTGAGACCATGGTGAGTTCGTTGTTAGCCGGTCCGTTCCCGCGTACAAATAGCCTTCGTATGTTCCGCCGAACGCCCTTCGTACGTTCCGCCGAACGCCCCCCCGCGTCACCCCTGGGTCAGCTCACGTTGACCGCCAGGGGGTGCACGTCTCGGTCGGCTACACAAGAGTTAACTGCGCCTTCGCCAAGGAGGGTACAAGAGCAGAGAGACGAACATGACAGATACACTTATCCTGCAACAGGGGAGCAGCTGGCGCGCGCAGGCGGAGGTCTTCGACGAGATATTCTTCGTCTTCCTCGCGTTAGGAACCCTCATCGGAACCATCGTCGTCGCGTACACGCTGTGGAACGTGTACAAGTACCGCGACGACGGCGGGGAACCGAAAGAGGACTTCGACGCGCCGGAGGTCGGCGAGCTCCCGACGGGACAGGGCGGTCCGAAAGCAAAGAAGCTCTTCCTGTCGTTCGGGCTGAGCGCGATCGTCGTCATCAGCCTCGTCGTGTACGCGTACGGGATCCTCCTCTATGTCGAGGAGGGACCCGACGCCAACGGGGACAACATCGAGATCATGGTCGAGGGGTACCAGTACGGCTGGGACTACGAGTACCCGAACGGCCACACCGAGACGGGTGAGATGATCGTTCCCGCCGACACGCGGATCGACATCTCGGTGACCTCACGGGACGTGTGGCACAACTTCGGCTCGTCGGAGTTGCGGATAAAGTCCGACGCCATCCCGGGAGACACCAACACCAACTGGTTCTCCGTGAGTTCCGAAGAGGTCCAGGCGCAGGGCGGCGAAGCGACGTACAGGGTCGAGTGCTTCGAGCTCTGCGGCCCCGGTCACTCCGCGATGAAGGGACAGATCACCGTCATCCCGCAAGACGAGTGGGAAGAGTGGTACGAGGGGACCGGCGGTAACTCCTCCAACGTCGAGGGCGGTGCGAGCGTCGGCGGTGCCGCGAGCATCAACGGCGCCGCCATCGGAGGTGTGAGCGCATGAGCGAGCTTCCGCCCACGACCTCCGTCAAGCGCTGGTTCGTCACGACGAACCACAAGGACATCGGCATTCTGTACACGATCACCGCGCTGTTCTTCCTGCTGTTCGGCGGGGTGCTCGCGCTGCTGATCCGCATGCAGCTGTGGGACCCGACGAGCCAGATCCTCTCCGGGCTGGCGTACAACGAGGCCGTCACCGCGCACGGGCTCATCATGGTGTTCTGGTTCCTCTCGCCGTTCGGATTCGGGTTCGCGAACTACTTCGTGCCGCTGCAGATCGGCGCCGACGACCTCGCGTTCCCCCGACTAAACGCGCTGTCCTACTGGATGTACCTGTTCTCCGGCATTCTGCTGGGGATCAGCTTCTTCCAGGGAGGGACGCTCGACGCCGGGTGGACGATGTACGCCCCGCTCAACATCCCGATGTACACGCCGAGCATCGGGTCGACCGGGGCGGTGCTCGCGCTGTTCATGTTCGTCGTCGGCATCACGGCGTCAACGGTGAACTTCCTCACGTCTATCCATCACTCGCGCGCTGAGGGAATGGGGATCATGGACATGCCGATGTTCACCTGGTCCATGCTCGCGACGGTGTGGATGATGCTGTTCGCGTTCGCGGCACTGCTGGCGGTCGGGCTCATCCTCGCGTCCGACCGCGTGCTCGGGAGCGTGTACTTCTCCGCGACCGAAGGGGGCTCTCTGCTGTGGGGCCACCTCTTCTGGTTCTTCGGCCATCCGGAGGTGTACATCGTCTTCTTCCCGGCGCTCGGCGTGATGTTGGAGCTGTTCCAGACCTTCTCCGGGCGGCGGCTCGTCGGCCGCAAGTGGGTGATCATCTCCATCTGTCTGATCTCGGTTCAGTCGTTCCTCGTGTGGATGCACCACATGTTCCTGACGACGATCAACCTGGAGATCAAGACGCTGATGATGGCGACGACGATCGGGATCTCGTTACCCTTCGACCTGGTGGTGTTCTCGCTTATCTACACCCTGATCAAGGGTCGTATCCAGTTCACGACCCCGTTCCTCTTCGCGTTCGGGGCGCTGCTGCTGTTCATCCTCGGCGGCATCACCGGGGTATTCCTCGGCGCGATCGTGCTCGACTACGAGTTCCGCGGCACCTACTGGGTGGTCGCGCACTTCCACTACGTGATGTTCGGCGGCGCGACGGCGCTGTTCGGCGGGGCCTACTACTGGTTCCCGAAGGTGACCGGGAAGATGTACGACGAACTCCTCGGTAAGCTCCACTTCGTCGTCTTCTTCATCGGGTTCAACGCCGTCTACTTCTCGATGTTCCTCGGCTGGGAGACGCCCCGCCGTGTCTTCGAGTACAACCCCGAGTTCCAGATCTACCACCAGTTCGGGACGATCGGGGCGTTCGTGCTCGGGCTGTCCTTCTTCATCATGTTCTACAACTTCGCGAAGTCCTACGTCTCCGGCGAGCCCGCCGGGGACAACCCGTGGGACTACTCGCGGACCGCGGAGTGGGCTGTCTCCTCCCCCCCGCCGCTTGAGAACTGGCCGAACCGCCCCTCGTACGCCTCCGGCAAGCTCGAGTTCGTGAAGGACTACGTGCCCGACGGCGGCCCGGCCGTGAAGACCGACTCCGAGGGTAACGCCGCGACCGACGGCGGCGACAGCCACGACGAGCACATCACGGAGTATCCGTACTGGGACAAACACCCGAGCCACGCGAGCATCTGGCCGTTCGCCCTCTCGCTGGCGCTCGGCGTCATGCTGCTCGGCCTCTCCGGGTTCAGCGAGTCGGTCACCTTCGTCCTGGGTGAGACGCTGACCCAGACGAGCGTCGAGATATCGAACCCGATCTACCCGATACTCGCCGTCGCGGGACTGGTCGGGCTGATCTGGACCGGCGTGAAGTGGGGACTGGAGGACTTCTACGCCCCGCCTACCGAGTTCGCCGAACGGTGGCCCTTCGAGGGCATCGAGAAGGTGAAGCTGGGGGTGTGGTTCTTCCTCGCGTCGGACGTCATCGTCTTCGGCGCGTTCCTCTCCGCGGCCATCTTCGTCCGGTACAACGCCGGCTGGATGACGTGGGAGCCGCTGACGGAATCGCTACCCGGCCTCATCAACACGTTCGTGCTGATCACCTCCTCGTTCACGGTGATCCTCGCGCTGGTGGCCGCCCACCGCAAGAGCCGGCAGGGGCTACTCGCCTCGCTCGGCACGACGATCGCGCTCGGCTTCGTGTTCCTCGCGATCAAGATGTGGGAGTGGAACCACGAGATCTTCGACCGCGGCGTGACGATCAACGCCAACGCTCACGGCGACCCGGTTCAGGCGTCGATCTACTACGTGACGACCGGGCTCCACGGGATCCACGTGGTGATCGGTCTCCTGATCGCCATCTTCCTGTTCGTCCGGGCGTATCAGGGTCACTACATGGACGACGAACGGCCGATCGAGTACTTCGGCCTCTACTGGCACTTCGTGGACATCGTCTGGGTGTTCATCTTCCCGCTGTTCTACCTCTTCTGAGGTAGCGACGGACACCCCGGTTCGGCTCTTTTGCGGATTCGCCGTTACGCATCGAGCGACTCGGCGCACCACTGACAGAAGTCCAGCGTCGCGTCCGTGTCGCGACCGCAGTGGGGACACGAGACTTCGTCTTCGACCGGATCCGACACCGCTTCGGGCGGTCCACGTTCGGCGTCGGTCTCGCCGGTCTCTGTACCCTCAGCGACGGTAGCGGCCTCGATCCGCGGTGTCTCGCCGCGGTCGTCGGAGCGCGACGGGCCCTCTTCGGCCCCGGTCGACGACGAGCGTCGCTCGCGGGTCCGGTTGTCCCGGACGGCGAGGACGTACGCGTCGACGACGCTGGCGGCGACGACGACGAGCGCCGGAGCGATATCGCCGATCGGCGGGGGATCTCCGGCGACCACCCGATCGACCGCCGCGTCGGGGACGACGAACACGAGCGTCGCCGTGACCAACACGTACCACCCGAAAGCGCGGGCCCACCGCCTGAGGTAGGCGTGGCCGAGGCCGGACACCAGAAGCGCCAGCGCCGCCGCGAGCCACGGCCGGCGCCGACTGGGTTCGTGATCGCTCATGTCGGCGGGAACGGGCGCCAGCGCCGAGAAACTACCCCTCCCTCGGAGCGTTTATGTGGCCGAGTCGCCGAGGGGGAGTATGTTCGGCGTGCCGACCGGGGACTTCCTGATCGGAATCGGATTCGCGATCGCCGGGGTCGGGAGCTGGGTCGTCGGGCTCGGCGTCGCGTACCTCCTGTACCGCCGGTGGCGCGGCGACGGGCCGCGCGGCGACGGGGGCGACGGCACCGGAGGCACCGGTGACGACGAGCCGCGACCGGAGAACTGAGCGCCCGTTCCCGTTCGGCCACGCTTTTGAGTCCGCTTCCCGGATGGCCGGTATGACCGACACGGCGCTCGTCATCGGCGGCACCCGATTTATCGGCAGACACACCGTCTCGGAGCTGCTCGCGAACGACTACGAAGTCGGGATGTTGAACCGGGGCACCCACGAGAACCCGTTTTCCGACGACGACCGGGTGACGCACATCGAGGGCGACCGGAAGAACGAGCGAGACCTCCGGACCGCGAAGCTCTCGGTTGAGCCCGATGTCGTGATCGACTGCGTCGTCTATCAGCCGGCCGACGTGGAGACGGCCGCGGACGTGTTCGGCGACGTCGACGGCTACGTGTACATCTCCTCGGGCGACAGCTACGCCGCCGAGGAGATCCCCAAACGCGAGGGCGAGACGCCGCTTCGCCCGTGCACGCCCGAGCAGGCGACCGACGACGGGTCGAACACCTACGGGAACCGGAAGGCCGAGGGCGACCGGGTCGTCTTCGCGGCCGCCGAGGAAGGCGTCCGGGCGATGGCGGTGCGCCCCTGTATCGTCTACGGGCCGTACGACTACACCGAGCGGCTCGACTACTGGATCGACCGGGTGCTCTCACACGACCGCGTCGTCGTCCCCGGCGACGGGCAGAACCTCTGGCACCGCGCGTACGTCGAGGACGTGGCCAGCGCGCTCCGGATCGTCGCCGAGCGCGGCGAGGCGGGACGGGCGTACAACGTGGGCGACCGCCGGGCGCTCACGCTCGAAGAGACGCTGGAGGCGATCGCCGACGCGGCCGGCGCCGACTGCGAGCTCGTCACGGCGAGCGCCGACGCGCTCGCGGCCGGCGGCCTCGAACCGGACGATTTCGTGCTGTACCGAGAGTACCCGCACCTGCTCGACACGTGCGCGCTCGCCGACCTCGGATGGGAGTCGACGCCGGTCGACGAGGCGATGGCGCGGACCGTCGCCGAACACCGAGAGGCCGACCGCGACGGGAGCGAGTGGGACCCGGGCCGAGAGGCCGAGGAGCGCGTGCTGGGCGTGAAAGAGACGTTGTAGTCGGGAGGTACGAGCGGCGCGGCTCAGTACGCCGCGTCCCACCGGGCCGGCTTGCGGCGGTTACCGCAGTCGCGGCACTCCATCCGGTCCATCGTATCGATGGCGACGTTCGTCCCCTCGCAGTTCCCGCAGAGGTAGCCGTACCGCTGTGACAGGTCGGCGTCGGTGTACGCGACGTAGAACGGTGCGTGGGAACCCCGGTCGCTCTCGTCGAACGCGACGTAGACGGTATCGCCGTCGTCCGTCTCGTAGGTGCCCTCGGAGATGCCGGTCAGCCGTCCGATCTGTTTGCGGTACTCCCGCTCGTCGAACGTCTCGTCGCCGATCTCCACCGAGCGTTCGCCGTCGAGGTCGTACCCCTCGCGCTCGTAGAAGGCCGTCCCCGCCTCGTTGTCGACGAGGACGCGTGACTCGATGCGGTCGACGTCGGCCGCGCGGAGCTCCGACTCCACCCGTTCCAAGAGCTCGGAGCCGATTCCCGACTCCCGATGGTCGGGGTGGACGTGGAGCCAGTCGATCTCGCCGACGCGCTCGCGTCGGCCGACGACGTAGCTCTCGGCGAACCCGACGACCGTCCCGTCGACGACGGCAACCGGGAACACCGTGTCTTCGTCGCCGATATCGGCGCCGAGCTCGTCGGGGTCGTACCACTCGTCGACCGCCTCTTCCAACAGCGTCTCGTCGACGGCGTGACCGTAGGAAGCGATCAGCGATTCGCGCGCGACCGTTCGGATCGCGTCGATGTCGTCGAGCGTTGCAGGTCTGAGATCCATATCGCCTCATTCACGCGCGGCTACAAAAAACACACAGACGGAACGGGCGGGGGAAACGGAGACGGAACGGGCGGGGGAAACGGAGACGGAACGGAGCGGGCGCGGGAAGCGCCGGAAAATCCGGGCAGTCGCGCGGCGCTCTACGAGATGGAGTACGTCGCGGCGGCCATCAGCAGCATGGTGAGCGCGAGCGCGAGCGACATCACGTACGTGAGCGAGCGGTTCTCCCACCGGAGGTGCTGGAAGTACGCGACGATGAGGAGCGTCTTGACCGTCGCGATCACCAGCGTGCCGCCGAGCGCCTGGGCGTACGTGAACTCGATGAACGATGTCTCGAAAAGAGCGAAGTTGAGGCTCGCCGCGACCAGGAGCGCGACGTAGATCGCGGTGTACAGTTTGAGCGAGTCGTCCGACATTGCTTGCCATCGACTTCGTCCCCGTGCTTAAAGAATTAACCATCCGGGGGGCGCGGTCGCGTCGGGGACGCCGAACTCCGACCGCGGATCCCGAAACGCCTATCCGCGCGACGCACCCACCTCACACCGGTCGCAGCCGCCGACCGGTATCACCGTGGACCCGCTCGAACCGACGGACGATCTGCTCGAATCGCTGTACGTCGTCAACAAGGTCGCGAAGCAATTCGCCGACGAGGCGACCGCCGCCTACGAGCGCGGCGACCTCACCGAGAGCAACGTCCGGTCGGCCCGCAAGGACGCGCTTTATCGGACGAAGACCGACGTCCTCTCGCGCGTCGTCGCCCACGACCCCTCCCGGGTCTCCGGGGAGTACCACGCGATCAACGGCGACGTGTGGCTCTTTCTGTCCGTCGACGGGTGGAAGTTTCACCAGCCGGCGTACGCGATCGGCGCCGAACTCACGGACGCGATCGACATCTCGAACTCGCGGTCGAACCCCCTCGACGCGCCGTACGCCCGCGACTCGACAGTCGAGCGCTCGGACCGCACGTTGGAGGAGTCGCTCTCGCGGCTGGCGGACGCCGGCGTCAACGCGAACGATCACCTCGCGCGCCCGACGGTCACGAGCGAGCACGACCGGATCGTCGACGTGCGGTGGTCGTTCCTCCCGTAGCCGTCGATGCCGGCAACACGGTCGCGATAGATCCGGACGGTCGCGCCGCTGACGGGTCGGCGTCCGAAAAAAAAAAAACGGACCGCGGTCGATCGCCCGAGTTACGCTTCGACGACTTCGATAGCGCCGAGCATCCCGACCGTCTGGTGCGGGGTGCAGTAGTAGAGCTGAATCCCGGTGTTGTCGAACGACTGCTCGAAGGTTGTGCCCTCCTCGCTGACGGCGTTGCCGCTCTCGAAGTCGGACTCGGAGTTCTCGGCGGAGGCCACGTTGTGCGCGCCGCCCTGACCGGTCCACTCCCAGACGACGGTCGTGCTGGAGTCGATCCGGATCGCCGGCGGGTCGAACGCCAGCCCGTCGCTCCCGCCGCCGACGGCGACCGTGACCTCGTCCTGTCCGGTGTAGTCCATGATCGTCCCGTCGTACATCCGGGCGTCGGCGAGGTACTCGTCGATCTCGGTCGGAACGTCGTCGGCGGCCGACCCGCCGGAGTCGCCGCCATCGGAGCCGTCGGACCCGTCGGAACCGTCGGACCCGTCAGAGCCGTCGGAACCGTCAGAGCCGTCGGACCCGTCAGAGCCGTCGGAACCGTCAGAGCCGTCGCCGCCGTCCCCGCCGCCGGAACAGCCGGCGAGCGTTCCGAGGGTCAGCGCGGCTCCGGTTCCGGCGACGTACCGCCGTCTAGACAGTTTGTCAGACATCAACCGTAACTAGGGGTTCGAGCCTTACAAACCCCTTGATGAACCCCGGACGGAGAGAACCCCTCATCGCCCGACCGGTCGGCGATGCGCTCCGCTGGCGGCGGCTTTATTCGCGGGCGCCTCCGTGGTCGATCCATGCGGGAGGACGAACTGGCGACGCGCGTGGTCGATCACTACGTCGCCGCCCACGACGATCCCGAGATTCGGTTGGAAGAGCCGTACGACGCGGGCGGGCGTCGCGGGGTCGTCGACGTGTACGTCCGGGTCCGTACGCCGGAGCGCGTCGATCACGTCGTCGAGCTCAAAGGCGATGCGGCCGTCCGACGCGCGACCGGCGCCAACGAGGTCCTCCGGCAGTACCGCCGAATGGAGCGGTACTTCCACGCCGACGCGGCCCACGCGCTCCGACCGAAGCTCGGCCGCACCGAACCGGGCGCACGGTTCCTCCTCTGTTTCGCGCCGACGCCGACCTGCGTCTACCACGTCGCTACCCATCGGTCGCTGTACGGCTCCGTCGACGCGGCGGCGCGGGTCGATGACGTGCCCGCGGTCCGAACGGTCGCGTTCCTCACCGGCCTCGACGGCGACCCCGCCGACCTTGGGATGGTGTCGGTCAACGGGGACGCGCCGTTCGGCTCTGACGCATTTTTAAAGGCCGTCCCCGACGGCTCTCGGCTGGCCGAGAGCATCCGACGTGTCGACGACGACGTGATCGATCCGGGAAACGAAGAATAAGACGTTCAGGGAAGCGACTCGGCGTCCGGCTTAGTACTCCTCGTACGCCAGGTTCATCATCCACTGCGAGAAGGCGTCGGCCTGCGCGTCGACTTCCTCCTCGCCGATGAACGGCGAGAGCATGTCGCCGGCCATGAGCAGCGAGAAGTCCAGGTCGCGGGGCGCGGGTTCGAGATAGTACGTGTTGTGGCCGTCGTAGACGGTGTCCGAGCGCTGGATGAGCCCGGACTCCTCTAACGCCTCCGCGATGCGGCTCCCCTTGCGCGAGGAGACATCGAGTTCCTTCCAGAAGTCGCTCTGGTGGATACCACCGGTCTCGCGGATGAGTTCGAGGCCGGCGCGTTCGTCCTCCGAGAGGTCGGCCTCGAGTTCGGACACGCTCATACAACACCGGGCGCCCGCGAGTCGCTTAAAACTGGCTTTCCGTGCCGTCGCCGCCGCTACGCCGATCCATCCGGTCGACCCGATCCGTCCGATCGACCCGGCCGACCCGATCCGAACCCCGCCGGCAGCGGCACCGACTCCGCGGGCGTCTCGCAGGGCGGTCCGTCGGCGTACGCGAACTCGGGTGCCGCCTCGGAACCGGAGACCGTCTCCGAATCGGGCGCGGTCCGAATCCGCGTGAACGACCGCGTGCCGAAGCCGTCGCCGTGGAGGCAGGCGCCGTACTCGTGGTCCGCGAGCGTGTCGCTCGCGCGATCGAGCCACGCCGCGCCCGACTCGCCGGGCTCGGGCACCAGCGCGGCCGCGACCGCCCGCGAGCTGTCGGCGCGCTCCGCGCCGAACTCCCGTCGCCGGTCCGGAACCGCGAAGCGTTCGGCGCCGTTGACCACGCCGCCGACGTTGCCGACGACGTGGACGCCGGGATCGAGGCGGGTGAGCGCCAGCCCGCCGTCGTACGAGAGGACGAAGGCGGCGTCGGCGTCGGCGAGCACGAGGTTGAACCCGTCGTACGACCGAGATTCGAGCTCGCGTTCGACCGTTCGAACGGCGCCCTCCGCGGAGTCGGCCTCCAAGCAGTCGCGGACGAGCAGCCCCCGGGAGCGGTCGCCCTCTCGGTCGGCGTCGAGCCAGCGGTTCGTGACCGCGGCGACGACCCCCGACGCGGAGAGCCCGATCCACGTCCCGCCGGCCTCGGCGTCGCGAGGGGCGACGTAGCCGCCGTCGCTGTCGCCGCTCTCGGCGTCACCTCCGCTGTCGTCGACCCCGCGGAGGGCCGGCGGTTCGGACGGCCGATCGAACGCTTCGTCGCGGTTCGCAGCGAGCGCGATGGGCGCGTCACCGAAGGTTCGCCACGCGAGCGAGAGGGTACACACGGCGATAGATCCGGCGGGCAACGACGAAAAACCAATGGTCAGCGCGGTGCGATCGTTTACTCATAATAAAAGAAATCTTTTGGTGACTGGCCGTCAAGACCGGGATATGAATGCGATCGCCGTGTACGACGGGACGGACGAACCGGTCGTGACTGAGAAGCCGCGACCGGAGCCGTCGCCCGGAGAAGCGCTTGTTCGGACCCTCAGAGTCGGCGTCGACGGAACCGATCACGAGGTTATTTCCGGGAGTCACGGTGGCTCTCCCGAAGGCGAGGACCACCTCGTGATGGGCCACGAGGCGGTCGGCGTGATCGAGGAGCCGAACGACACGCCGTTCGAGGTCGGAGACGTCGTGGTGCCGACGGTCCGTCGACCGCCGAACGGGGCGAACGAGTACTTCGCGCGCGGCGAGCCCGACATGGCGCCGAACGGCCAGTACCACGAGCGCGGCATCGTTGGCGCCCACGGCTTCATGGCGGAGTACTTCACCAGCCCCGCGGAGTTCCTCGTCGAGATTCCGCCCGCGCTGGCGGAGTGGGGTTTCCTCGTCGAGCCCGTCTCGATCGCGGAGAAGGCGATCGAACACGCCTACGCCAGCCGGTCGGCGTTCCACTGGGAGCCGGAGTCGGCGCTGATCTTGGGGAACGGCTCGCTGGGGCTGTTGACGGTGGCGACCCTCGACAAGGAGTTCGACCGGATCTACTGTCTCGGCCGCCGCGAGCGCCCGGACCCGACGATCGATATCATCGAGTCGCTCGGGGCGACGTACGTCAACTCCAACGAGACGCCGGTGCCCTCGGTGCCGGCGGCCCACGAGCCGATGGACTTCGTCTTCGAGGCGACGGGCTACGCGCCGCACGCCTTCGAGACGATCGAGGCGCTCGCCCCGAACGGGGTCGGCGCGCTGCTCGGCGTCCCGAGCGACTGGGAGTTCGAGATCGACGGCGGTCGGCTCCACCGGGAGTTCGTCCTCCACAACAAGGCGCTCGTCGGCAGCGTCAACTCCGGCTACGAGCACTTCGAGGCCGCCATCGACTCGCTATCCCGCTTTTCGGACACGTTCCTCGGCGATCTCGTCACGGGCGTACACGGTCTCGACGACTTCGAGGCCGCGTTCGCGGATGACGACACGACTATTAAAACGGCGGTCGAATTCAGCGCATATGAAGAACGTTGACGACCTGATAGACAGCGCGGCCGAGCTCGCTGAACACGGGCTCTCGAAGGGCGAAATCGCCGACGAACTGAACGTCTCCCGGGAGACCGCTAGTTGGCTCGTCGAGCGCGGCGGCAACGGCGCGGACATCGAGACCGCGGCGTCGACCTCGACGTCCGATATCCACGTCGACTGGTCGGCCCTGGGGCGCGACTCGACCCGGCTCCGGTACGCGGCGAGCGCGATGGCGGACCTGCTGGCCAAGCAAGGCGACGAGGTCGACCTGACGGTCGGCGTCGAGAAGGCCGGCGCGCCGCTCGCCACCGCGGTCGCGAACGAACTGGACACGGACCTCGGGACGTACGCGCCCGCGAAACACCAGTGGGACGAGGGCGATATCGACGAACAGGGCGGCGGTTTCTCGCGGAACTTCGCCGCCATCCGCGACCGCGACTGCTACGTCGTCGACGACATCATCACCTCGGGGACGACGATGCGCGAGTCGATCGACGCGATCCGCGATCAGGGCGGCGAGCCCGTCGCGTGCGTCGTGCTCGTCGACAAGCGAGGGTACGACGAGATCGACGGCGTCCCGGTGTACTCGCTCGTCGACGTGGTCCGCGTCGACCGCGAGGAGTAGCTCGCTCGCCGGCCTCCGCCCGTCGCGCGGAGGACGCCGTTCCCGTGCGGAACCCATTTGCGTCGCGGGCGCGTATCAGTTCCCATGACGTTCCAACCGGAAACCGACGCCGAGCCCGACGAGATCGAGGCGCGAGTCGAGGAGACGATCGCCGATAACGACGTGGTGCTTTTCATGAAGGGTAACCGCCTGATGCCGCAGTGCGGCTACTCGAAGCGCGCCGTCGAGCTGATCGGCCAGCACGTCGAGGAGTTCGAGACGGTCGACGTGCTGCCGGCGCTGCCGCACTACCGCGAGGCGTTAGAGTCCCACAGCGGCTGGGAGACGATCCCTCAGACGTTCGTCGACGGGGAGTTTGTCGGCGGGAGCGACGTGCTCGCGGAGCTCGACGAGCGCGGCGAGCTGGCCGCCGAACTGGGCGCCGAATAGCCGGAGACGCTCCGTCGGACGTCCCGGAGCATCGCGCGTCCGCTCGGAGGTCGAAGGGCATTTCCGACCTCGGAAGTCGAAGGACAGGCGATATAAACCCACGGGCCGTAGATAGGGTAGGTGCAGCAGTCGCCGCTGCCGCCGTGCCGCTCGGTTCGACCCCATCTCACCCAACCAACAATGACAGGCCGCGTGTTCAGACTTCATTCGACGCTCGAACTGCCACTCGAAGACGTGGAGACGTACTTCGAAGAAGATCCCGACCTCCCGCCGGAGATCGACGACATCGACATCACGCGTCGAAACAACACCCTCATCATCAAGGCCCTGTCCGACGACGAGTCAATTAGTAAGTACACGCCGACCGCCCAGCTGAAGGCGTCGGTCACGGAGACGCGCGTGTGGGAGGAAGAGCCCCCGCGCGCCGGCGGCCCGCAGTGGATGGATGACGAAGAGGAGGAGATCCCCTCCGAGCTCGTCGAGTTCGCCTGCTTCAAGGGCGACCGCGAGACCGTCCTCCAGAACTCCGCGCTCCAGTACCCGATGTTCCGCGTGTTACGCAAGATCGCGACCCTCTCGGAGAAGGGGACGCTGACCGCGATCACCGAGGAGGACGGCGAGCTGGAGGCGACCCGCATCGTCGAGGGCGAACCGCGTCCCGCGAGCATCGAAGTCGTCGAGAGCCCGCAAGGGGCGGGCGAGGGCGACGGCGGCGTCAACTGGCGCGACAACGAGTTCATCTCGGACTGACTTCCGGCTCTGAACGCCGGCTCGTCCGGAGCGATCCGACACCGACTCCATTCTCTCACACTGCGGCTCGCCCACCGAGCGACGTCGTCGCGGACCGCCGACGCTTTAGGCGCTCCGGGCCTCTCCCCGTCAATGACCGACGACTGGGTGAGCCTCTTTTCCGGCGGGAAAGACTCCTCGTGGGCGCTGTACCGCGCGCTGGAGGAGGGCCTCGACGTCTCGCGGCTCCTGACGGTCCACCCCGCGGGCGACTCGTACATGTATCACACGCCGGCGACCGAGCTCGCTGAACTCGCGGCCGAGAGCGTCGGGATCGACCTCGTCGAGGTGTCGCCAGACGACTTCGGCGCCGGCGACGTCGACGACGCGGGCGCGCAGGGGGACGCCGAGCTGGAGCCGATGGAGGCCGCGCTGCGCGAGCTCGCCGACGAAGAGGACCTCGACCTCGCGGGCGTCACCGCCGGCGCGGTCGAGAGCGAGTTCCAGACGAGCCGCATTCGGGGGATGTGCGACCGGCTCGGGCTCGACCTGTTCGCGCCGCTGTGGCGAGAGGACCCGATCGAACTCGCCGAGGCGATGTTCGAGGCGGGCTTCGAGATCCGGATCGTACAGGTGGCCGCCTACGGGCTCGACGAGTCGTGGCTCGGCCGGCGCTACGACGCCGACGCGCTCGCCGAACTCGTCGACCTCCGCGAGGAGTACGGGATCCATCCGCTCGGCGAGGGTGGAGAGTTCGAGACGTACGTCGTCGGCGGACCGCACATGGACCGGCGAATCGACATCGAGTACGACGCGGTGTGGGAGGGCGACCGCGGCCACGTCGAGATCCGGGACGCGCGGCTGGAGTGAGTTCGCCGCTCCGAACGGGCCGATCTACGGCCAGTTACCGGCCTGATCGTAGGCGTCGACGATCCGATCGATGGCGACGACGTACGCCGCGGTCCGGAGGTTCAGAGCGTCGTTCGTCTCGTAGCTGTCGACCAGCCGATCGAAGGCGTCGACGATCACGCGCTCTAACTCCTCGTTCACGCGCTCTTCCGTCCAGTAGAACCGCTGCCGGTTCTGGACCCACTCGAAGTACGAAACGGTGACCCCGCCGGCGTTCGCGAGGATATCGGGAACGACGTACACGTCCTTGTCTGCGAGCACGTCGTCGGCGTCGGGGGTGAGCGGCCCGTTCGCGGCCTCGACGACGAGGTCGGCGCGCACGTCGGCGGCGAGGTCGCCGTCGATCGCGTTCTCCAGCGCGGCCGGGACGAGAATGTCGATGTCGCGCGTCAACACCTCCTCGTTCGTGATCGACTCCGCGTCGGCGTACCCGCTGACGGAACCGGTCTCGGCCTTGTGGTCTTTGACGGCGCGCGGGTCGAACCCGTCGGGGGCGTAGATGCCTCCCGAGGAGTCGGAAACCGCCACTACATCCGCGCCGAGGTCGTCGAGCAGCGCTGCGGCGATCGACCCCGCGTTCCCGTACCCTTGGACGGCGACAGTCGCGCCTGCGATGTCGCGGCCGAGCCAGTCGAACGCCTCGCGCGCGGAGAGGGCGACGGAGCGACCGGTCGCCTCGACGCGCCCCTCGCTGCCGCCCGAATCGAGCGCCTTCCCGGTGATGACGCCGGGAGCGGTCGTGTTCTCGAGGGTCTCGTAGGTGTCTTTGATCCAGTTCATCTCCCGCTGTCCGGTGTTGACGTCGGGCGCGGGGATGTCGCGGTCCTCGCCGATCAGGGGGCGGAGTTCGGTCGCGAACGCGCGGGTGAGCCGCTCCAGTTCGGCCTCGGAGTAGTCGGTGGGGTCGATCGCGATCCCCCCTTTCCCGCCGCCGTACGGGATGTCGACGACGGCGCACTTGTACGCCATCCACCCGGACAGCGCCTTCACCTCGTCGCGGGTGACGCCGGGGTGGTACCGAATGCCGCCCTTATACGGGCCGCGGTCCCCGTTGAACTGCGAGCGGTACGCCCGGACCGTCTCCAGCGACCCGTCGTCGAGTTCGAAGGTGAGGTTCGTCTCCAGTACTCGCTCCGGGTTCTTCAGCCGGTCGATGACGCCCGGTGACGCGTCGAGGAACGCCGCGGCGTCGTCGACCTGCTCTTGAAGGCTCTCGAAGGGGTTGGCTTGGCCGGTCATACCTCAGTCTCCCGGGGGGTCGAGGTTAACTGTGGCGGACGGTTCGGTACTTGTCTCGATCGATGGCTTACCGATCGCTCGCCGCGGCGCGCTCGGCGATCCGCTCCGCCTGCGCGATCAGCGGCGCGTCGATCATCTCGCCGTCGACCTGGAAGACGCCCCGTCCCTCTCGGTCGGCGGCGTCGCGGGCGGCGAGCACCTTCTCGGCCCACTCGATCTCCTCGGGGCCCGGCGTGAACGCCGCGTTGATCGGGTCGACCTGGGCCGGGTGGATCGCCAGCTTCCCGTCGTAGCCGAGCGTGAGCGCGAACTCCGCCTCCTCGCGGAGACCGTCCGCGTCGGAGAAGTCGGTGTACACCGTGTCGATCGCGTCGACGTCGGCGGCGCCGGCCGCGAGGACGACGTGCTCGCGGGCGTACAGGACCTCGGTCCCCTCGTCGGTGCGGGTCGCGCCCACGTCCGCCGCGAGGTCTTCGGCGCCGAAGACCAAGGCGTCGGTCGCCGGGGCGGCCGCGATCGACTCGGCCGAGAGGACCCCCGCCGCCGTCTCGACGAGCGCAAACACGGCCGGTTCGAGCCCGCGGTCGGCACACAGCGCGGCTGCGCGGTCGACCCGGTCCGGGTCCTCGACCTTCGGGAGCATGACCGCGTCGAGCCGGAGGTCGTCGCGGTGACCGGTCTCGGAGCGCTCCCCCACCAGCGCGTCGAGGTCGGCGGCCGGTTCGGTGACCGTGAGCCGGACGCACACCTCCGCGTCGGGCTCGAAGTCGGGGTCGGCGAGCACGGCGCGGACCGATTCGCGGGCCTCGGCCTTCCGGTCGGGCGCGACCGCGTCCTCGAGGTCGAAGCAGATCACGTCCGCGTCCGTCGCCGGCGCCTTCCGCATGAGCTCCGGGCGATCGCCCGGCGAGAACAGCAGGCTTCGTCGTGCCATGTCGGCCGGTCCGCGCGCTCCGACATAAAGCGTCCCGACGGCGACGCGGGGAATGGGCGCGTCACGCGACGCGTGGTGACGTGTTCCGGGTCGGTGAAGCGGTACCGATTTGCTTCCCGCGGGAGACGGTGGCGCCATGCCCGGACGCTACTACGAGGAGTTCGCGGTCGGCGAGACGATCGAGCACGCGAAGCGACGAACGGTGAGCGAGGCCGACAACCAGCGCTTCTGCGACATGACGATGAACCAGCAGCCGCTCCACCTCGACGCCGACTTCGCCGAGCGGACGCAGTTCGGCGAGCGGTTGGTCAACGGGCTCTACACCATGTCGCTCGCGGTCGGCGTGTCGGTACCGGAGACCACCGACGGCACCGTCGTCGCGAACCTCTCGTACGACGCGGTCGAGCATCCGAACCCGGTGTTCCACGGAGACACTATCCGCGCGCGGTCGACCGTCACGGACAAGCGGGAGACGAGCGACGGCGAGCGCGGCGTCGTCACGATGCACGTGGAGGCGTTCAAGGTGGTCGAGGGCGAGGACGACGTGCTCGTCTGCGAGTTCGACCGGACCGTACTCTCGGAGAAGCGACCCGAGGACGGGGAGTGACCGGCTGGCGGCGGGACGTCGACTGCGAGCCGGCTCACTCGCCCTCCTCGCCGTCGGCCAGCAGCAGCCCGAGGTACGACGTTCGGACCTGTGTGTCGCCGTCGAGGCCGAGCCGATCGAGGGCCTCCAACGCCTCGTCGCGGGTGGTCTCGATCGCGTCCTCGCCGTCGACCTCGCGCTCGATCTCGACGAACTCGCCGACGCCGTCGACCGCGTCGAGGGTGACCGTAAACCCCGCGAACGACCAGAACTCGCGGCGCTTCTCGACGACCGCGGCCGGCTCGAACCCGATCCCCGAGAGCACGCCGGCCATCGCCTCGCCGTCGTCGACGGCGGTCTCGTGTTCCACGCGCGTCTTCGACCCCTCGTCGAGGAGGGGGCCCTTGTACGTGACCTTCGTCGTTTCCGCGGCCGGAGCCGATTCGGTCTCCGATCCGATCCCGTCCGGGAGGGGGGATTCCCGTCGGACTCGGAGCGCCTCGTCGGTCTCGGCGAAGTCGCGGTGCGGGGCGTCGTAGTACGCGTCGCGCTGGCGGCGGGCGTCGACGCGCTCGGCGCCGGCCGCCCGCAGTCGCTCGCGGACGGCGTCGACCTCGGCCGGAACCTTGATCTCGACCTCGTACATACCGTCGGGTCGGCCGGGACGGCTCTTAACAGCGGTGGGACGCGCCTCTCGGAGGAGGCGCCCTCACGGTTCGCTCGCTCCGCTTCGACGGCCGCGTTACGCGCCGTCACCGCTCCGGACCGAACCGTGCGCCTTAAGGGTGTAACAAGAGACCTTCTGGGTATGAGCGATCAGGAGCAAGCGGACGCGGCCGAGGACGCAGACGAGGCCGAGACCGAGGGACTCGCCGACGGCGACTTCGTGCGCGTCGCGTACACGATCCGAACCGCCGACGACGACCGAGTCATCGACACCACCGACGAGGAGGTCGCCGAGGACGCCGAGATCGACACCGAGGAACACGAGTTCGAGCCGCGCATCATCGCGCTCGGTGCCGGTCACGTGTTCCCGTCCGTCGAGGAGGCCTTCATCGGCGCCGAGGTCGGCGACGAGGGCGTCGTCGACGTGCCCGCCGAGGACGCCTTCGGCGCGTACGACCCCGAAGAAGTCGAGACCGTCAAGGCCGACAAGATCCCCGAGGACAGCCGCTACCCCGGTGCACAGGTCCAGATCGACAACCAGCAGGGCTACCTCGAGACGATCATCGGCGGCCGCGCCCGCGTCGACTTCAACCACCCGCTGGCCGGCGAAGACCTCGAGTACGAGTACGAAATTCTCGAGGAGATCGACGACCGCGAAGAGCAGGCCGCCGGCATGCTCGGGATGTACCTCCAGGAGGCGCCCGAGGTCCGCATCGAGACGGTCACCGAGGAGGAGGAGACGGTCACCGAGGACGACGACGGTGAGGAGGTCGTCGAGACCGAGGAGGTCGAGAAGGATGTCCTCTACGTGACGGCCACGCAGGCGATGCAGATGAACCAGCAGTGGATGTTCCAGAAACAGCAGATCGCGCAGGACCTCATGAGCCGGCTCGACCTCGACCGCGTCGTGGTCGAGGAGGTCATCGAGGGCGGCGGCATGGGCGGTCTCGGCGGCATGATGGGCGGCATGGGCGGCGCCGGCGCCGGCGACATCGAGGAGGCGCTCGAAGACGTCGACGTCGACGCCGACGAGATCGTCGACGAGATCGACGAGGAGTAATCCGGTCTCCGGCCTGACCGGTCGAATCGATCGTACCGATCGGGCCGACCGCGCGAACGCGAGCGCGAACAGATCCCTTTTGAACTGCGGTCGACCCACTGAGAGACATGGAGATCGAACGTGCGCGCGACGACCTCGTCGTCGCCGCGAGCGCCGGGGGCGCGACGATCGCGATAGCCCTGTTGTCCGGTGTCGCCGGCGTCGTCGACGTGCCAACTCTGCCGACGCTGGCGCCGCTCGTCGTCTACGCCGGCTACCTCTTCACGCGGAAGGGCGGACCGTACGGGGCGCCCGACCGACCGCGGAACTGGGCGGCGGCTGCCGTGCTCGTCGGCGTTCTCGTCGTCGTCACGACGTCGGTGGTGCCGCTTTGACATCCCCACCGCTCTGAAGGGCGAGGATTCCCGAGCGTTGGGATATTACTCATAGTCCCCTCTCGGAGGACTCTGAGTTGCCTTTCTGCAAATAACGCACCGGCCCGTGCGTCGGATCAGGCGATGTCGCGGCTCGTGTCTACCGAGACGGTGTCGGTGAGCTTCAGTTTGAGCGGCTCTTCGAGCGCCGCGCCGCCGCGGAACTTCGGTACGATCAGACGGTTCACGATCTCCGTACCGGTGACGGTCGTCCGGAGGTCGAAGACCACGTCCGCGACCTGCTCGGTGACGACCCGATTTTGCCCGTTGTTCCCCTTGAGTGCATGTATTACGGCGATGCCCCCGGCGTCGTCGACGTGTCCGCGCAGATCGGAGAGGAACGAACCGTACCGGGATCGGTCGGCCGCCTCCAGCGGCTCGACGGAGTCGACGACGAGGGTGGCTCGTTCCGGGAGGTCCGCGGCGGCCGCCAGCACGTCGTCGATCGGGGCTTCGCGGTCCGTCTCCTCGACGACGGTTTCGACGTCTCCCCCTCCCCCCTCACTCCCGTCGCTCTCGCCGCCTTCGCCCGCACTGCCGACCGTGAGAGTCCCTTCGACCGCGTCGGCCGAACGCACCGTCGTGAGGTAGCGGCACTCCCGCGGCCGCGAGAACCGGTCCACGATCAGTTCGGACTGGCTCGCGGGGTCCGCCTTCAACACGACGACGCTGCCGCTCGGGAGCCCGCCGCCGAACTCCCTGTCCAGCACGGAGATACCGGTCGGGAGCGTCTCCATACATGCGCTGCCGGCTCCGAAGGTTTGGCTCTGTCGGTGGCTGACGAGCGCCCGACGCGAGCCGGATCCAGCGTTCACGCGACCCGCCAGCGGGCCCCGTGTGCATCGACGAGCCGCCGTGCCAGGTCGCCGTACGCCGCCCGTACCGACGAGTCGGACAGCGGCTCGGGCTCGGCCGACGGGATCCGCCCGAGCACCGGACAGCCGAGCAGCTCGCCCACCCCCGCGGGAGCCGACTCGGCTCGGACGGCGACGGCGCCGACCGGAGCGCAGTCCAGTCGACGCGCGAGCGCCGCAGTCTTCGCGGTGTCTCGGAGCGCCGCCCGTCGGAGCGGCGTTACGAGGAGACACCGATCGGCGACCCGGAGCGGCGCAGCGGCGTCGGGCGACGCCCCCGCCGGACAGTCGAGGAGGACGGGCGCGTCGTCCGGGAGCGCCTCCGCCAACGAGGCGAGGACTCGACCGGCGTCGGCGCCGCCGCGATCGTCCGGCGCCGCAAGCACCGTCGGCGCCCGCCGATCGGGACGGATCTCTCCCGTCGTCTGGACCGCGTCGATCACGGTCGGCAGGTCTCCAGCGGGCTCGCGGGCGTCGTCGGTGGCGCTCGCCAGCCGCGCGAGGTTCGGGAGGTCCCAGTCGGCGTCGGCGGCGACGACGGGAGCGCCGCGTCGCGACAGCGCCCGCCCGAGCCCCAGCGTGGTGGTCGTCTTCCCGCTTCCGCCCTTTCCGCCGGCCACGGCTATCACGGGGCGGGGTGTGCCGCTATCGGTAATAAAGGACGGGACGGCGAAATCGGACGGCGGGAAGAGAGTGGCGGAGAGAGCGGAACGGCTCAGTCTTGACAGCAGCCGCCGGCCTCGCCGCCGAAGTCGACCGCGAGCGGCTCCGAGATGGCCTCGTTGACGGCTTCGAGGGTGTCAGTCAGGTCGTCTTGTGCGTCGAGGAACTCGCTCATGACGGGCATCGAGTGGAGTTCGTCTTGAGCCTCCTGCACTTTCTGGAGCCCGGAGTTCGTCGCCTGTCCGGTCTCTCGGGCCTGCATGAACTCCGCTCGAAGCTGCTCGAACTCGTCGATCTTCGCCTGAACCTCCTCGTCGCGCTGGACCGCTTCGCGGGCGGTCTCGAACCGCTCGTACTCCTGGGTCTGGGCGATCCGTTCGCCGAGTTCGCGACCGAGGTCCTCGATCGCGGCCTGTTCGTCGGGAGAGGCCTGTTCGACGCTCATATCCGATCGTCGGGCCGGACCGGTTTTAACCTGCCGGAGCCGGGGGTGTCTCCGGGGGCGGTCGCGCGTCGCGCGTCTCGCTCACTCGACCTGTGACTCCACGAACGCGACGGTGTCACTCAGCTCCTGCTGACCGACTCCGTGACCGCCGGGATAGCTCCCGCGGGTGACGGCGGCGCCGATCTCGTCGAGCCGGTCGGCCGCGGCGGCCGACCGCGACTCCGGAATCACGCGGTCGCCGGCCCCCGCGCCGACGAACACCGGCTTACCCTCGATTCCGTCCGGATCGAGATCGGCGTGCGCGTCCGCGAGGTAACCGTGGAGCGCGACGACCCACGCGTAGCGGTCCGGCTCCTCCAACACCAGCGAGAGGCTCGTGATCGCCCCCTGGCTGAACCCGAGCAGGCCGAGCCGGTCGGGATCGATGTCGTAGGATTCGACCGCGGCGTCGACGCTCTCTGCGACCAGATCGAGGCTCCGCCGGAAGTCAGTCGGATCGGGCTGACTCGACTCGAGGCCGCCGGCGGACAGGTCGAGTTCGTACCACGTGTACCCGCCCTGAATCGGGTCTGGCGCGCGCAGGCTCACCACGTGAAGCTCGTCCGGGAGATGTCGCGCTACCGGCAGCAGGTCCTCCTCGTCGGCGCCGCGGCCGTGCAGCACGAAGACGGCGGGGGCGCTCTCGGGTTCGACGTCGGGCGCGACGTGGACGTGTTCCAGCGGAACGTCGGTCATATGTCCCGCGTTCGTCGGCTCGGGGGTTGTATCCGTCGACCGCGGCAGCGCGCGGTTCGGGCGGCGGGGCGTGGTTCGGGCGGCGGGGCGCGAACAGCACCGATCCACGCGTGAATTATTTGCCGGTCGCGTCGAGAGTTCGGTGCATGGATCCCCGCACCATCGCCGCGGCGGCGGCACTCGTCCTCCTCCTCGCCGGAATCACCGCTGCACCGGCGGCCGACGCGCGCGCACCGCCGACGCCGATCTGCGGCGTCTGTGACCTTGACCGAACGACGCCGGACGGCACGCCCGTGGTCGCCGGCGAGAGCGCGCTGACCGTCACGCTCCGCGAGAACGGGTCGACGACGTGGCAGGGGAGGGTCGACCTCGCGACCGGGAGCGACGCGCTCGCGGCGAACGAGTCGCTTCGACGCAGGGTCGTCTCCGAGGCGGCTCACGACGGGATCGCGGACCCGAGAGACGTGAACTCCCGAATCGACGAGGACATCCTGTTCGTCGAGTACCGGGATCCGAACGCCACGGAGCGACACCTGGGCACCGTGGTGTTCACGCCGCTGACGCCGGCGGCTCTCTCGACCCCGTTCGTCATCGGCGGCGAGGGAGCGCGGTACCTCGGCGCCGATCGGCTGACCGTCCGCGGGGCGCCCGGCTGGGAGGTCCGCGGCGACGCGAGCGCGACCGGTTCTGACGGGCGTCTCGTCTGGACCCGCGAGGGTTCCGAGCCCGACGATCAGGGGCGGGTCTTCGTCGACGTCGATCGGGACCCGGTCGCCGTCGAGGGGGACGCGGTGCTGCCCGGCGCGCGGGCGTGGATCGGTCGACTGCTCACCGGCAACGCCCTCTGAGGCGTCGCCGTCTGCGTCCGAGCAGCGGTCCGCGTCGAGCCGTGCGTGAACGTCACGAACGTCACGGACGAAACCCACGGTCGAACGCGCCGTTTAACCGTCCTGCCGCACAATTCGTTCGACATGAGCGGCTCTACGGAGGGCGACCTCACCAAGACGGGGATGGCCCTGAAACACGACCGCGAGTGGGACTACGAACTCGATCGGATCTTAGAGGCCATCGAAGAGCGCGACGCCTCCAAGGTCGGCCTCCAGTTCCCTGAGGGACTCAAGCGCCGCGGCCCGAAGGTCGCCGACGACCTCCGCGAGGTGGCCCCGGACGACGTCACCTTCATGCTGTCCGGACAGCCCTGTTACGGCGCCTGCGACCTCGACACGTACCTGATGCGCCGGACGGACGTGTTCGTCCACTTCGGCCACACGCCGATGAAGGAGTCCGACAGCATCGTCTACGTCCCGCTGTTCTCGAACGTCGACCCGTTCCCGATCATGGAGGACGCGCTCGAAGAGGAGCTCGCGCCCCCGGAAGAGGACCCCGACGTCGGGCTCGTCACGACCGCCCAGCACATGAACCGGTTCGAGGAGATGACGGACTGGTTAGAGGAGCGCGGCTACGAGGTCCACACCCGCCGGGGCGACGACCGGCTCACGAAGGAGGGGCAGGTGCTCGGCTGCAACTACGCCTCCGCCGACATCGACGCCGAGCAGGTGCTGTACGTCGGCGGCGGGAAGTTCCACCCGGTCGGGCTCGCGATGGAGCACCCGGACAAGCGGGTCGTCATCGCCGACCCCGTCAACAACGCGGTGTCGGTCGCCGAACACGACCAGTTCCTCAAGCAGCGCTACGCCTCGGTCCACAAGGCGATGGACGCCGAGAAGTGGGGCGTCATCTTCTGCACGAAGATCGGCCAGGGCCGGTGGGAGAAGGCCCAGGAGATCGTCGATAACAACGAGAACGCCTACCTGATCACGATGGACGAGGTGACGCCGGACCGCCTCCGCAACTTCGACATGGACGCGTTCGTCAACACCGGCTGTCCGCGGATCACGACCGACGACGGCCCGCGGTTCCACAAGCCGATGCTGACCCCCGGCGAGTACGAGGCCGCGATCGGCGAGAAGCCGCTCGACTCGATCGAGTTCGACACGTTCCACGACACCTGGTAAGCGGCGCGGAACCGGTGAGACATCGAACCCGCCGGGCTCGGAGCCGTTGATGTCCCGGCGAGACGGACCGACCGTCCGTCGAATGGGGAACGCGTTTCACTCCGGAGAGCGATCGCGTTCCACACATGGTCCCGACACAGGCCGCAGCCCTCCTCCCGCGCGTCGTCACCGCGATCGATTCGATCGATTCCTCGCCGTGGACCGGTGTCGAGCTCGCCGGATCCGCCGCACTCAGTTTCGTCGGGACGGCCGTCGGCGTCACCCTCGTCGGGCTGGTCGTTTCGGCGATAGCCCCCGACTTCACCGACAGCGGCGTCGAGTACCTCCGCGCGGACCCCGGAGAGGCGTTCGTGTACGGTGTCGTGGCGTACGTGGCGATCGCCGTCGCGATGTTCCTGCTGGCGATCACCGTTATCGGGCTCATCGTCGTCGTCCCCGCGATACTCGTTCTCGCAGTGCTCAGCTTCGGCGGGACGGCCGTCTCCGCGATCGCCCTCGGGACGTGGATCCGATCGATGCTCGGGACGGGAGCCGCGAACGGGCGCGGCGCCGATCTCGTCGTCGGCGCGGTCGCGTGGGCGGGCCTCGGCCTCGTCCCCGTCCTCGGCGGGCTCGTGCGGTTCGTCGTCGGCGCGATGGGATTCGGCTACCTCGCGCTCTGGGTCGCTAACGGTCGGTTCGACCGCGATTACGGCTCCGTCGACGCCGGCGGACGCGATGGACACGGAGGACGCGGCGGAACCGGCGGAACCGGCGGAGCGGCGGCTCACGGCTCCCTCAGCGAGGACGGAGACGACGCGGGCTCGGACGACGATCCCGACCGCTTCCGCAACATCGCGGCGTTGGACGCCGAACGCGAGGCGGAGGCGAACGAACGAGCGGCGGAGGGTGACACGACCGACTCCGACGACGGGACCGACGTGCCCGGTCGGTCCGGGCGCGAGCGATAAGCGTCGAAAGCGGCCCCCTTACCGCGTCGATTCGACTTCGCGTTCCACGTAGCCGACGGCGTCTGCGGGCGACTTCACCGCTTCCACGCCCGCGACGTCGTGCGTGTCGAGTCCGGCGACGACCCGCCCGTGCGCGAGCGCCATCCCGATCTCCGAGAGCGTGCCGTGCGAGCCGTCGACGGCGATCGCGGCGTCGCCGTTCATCACGACCAGCGCGTTACGGGCGTGGCCGAGCCCGGTCGCGATCGGAACCGTGACGTGCGGGTTCGCGTCCGCTCGGCGGTCGGTCGGCAGAATGCCGACCGTCTCCCCGCCGGCGCTCGCGGCACCGCGACAGACGGACTCCATCACGCCGCCGAGCCCGCCGCAGACGACCGTGTGGTCGCGGTTCGCAAGCCGCTCTCCCAGCTCTTCGGCGACCGCCGCCGTCTCGGACGAGATCGAGCTCCCGCCGATGACGCTGACGCGCATACCGCGGGACGCGAGCGCGACGTATATAAAGGGGGACATACGTGTCGCGGGATTGGTGAAACCCTTTTAAGTGCTGAGCGTCGATACTCCCTATGACGTACGATACCGTCGTGTTCGACAACGACGGTGTCCTCGTAGGCCGCACGCGCTTCGACGTGCTCCGGGATGCGACCCGGGACGCGTTCGAGGAGTGCGGCGTCGAGGAGCCCGATCCGGACGACGTAGAGCGCATGACCATCGGTGCGACCCCCGGCAGCGTGGGGACCGTCTGTCAGACGTACGACCTCGATCCGGGGTCGTTCTGGCGGACTCGCGACGACGTGGTCTCGAAGGCCCAACAGCAGGAGGCGCGCGAGGGACGCAAGACTCCCTACGACGACCTCGGCGAGCTACGGAGCCTCGACGTGGAGATGGGAATCGTCTCCTCGAACCAGCAGGCCACCGTCGATTTCCTCGTCGATCACTTCGACGGCTTCGAGCGGTTCGGCGCGGCCTACGGGCGCGAGCCCACGATCCATTCGCTCCAGCTCCGCAAGCCGAACCCTCACTACATCGAACAGGCGCTCGGTGACCTCGACGCCGGCAACGCGCTGTTCGTCGGCGACAACGAGTCCGACGTGCGCGCCGCCGAGAACGCGGGCATCGACTCCGCGTTCATCCGCCGGCCCCACCGCCGCGACTGGGAGCTGAACGTCTGGCCGACCTGGGAGATCGACCGGCTCTCCGACCTCCACGACATCGTCGGGTAGGGTCGCTACCGCGGACTCGGCAGTGAAGAGCCCCGCCCGAGCCGCTCTCTCAAGGTTTAACTCCGATCGGGAGCTACGCCGCCACAGTGACAGACGCCCCGCCGTGGACCGACATCTTCGGCCACGCAGAGCCGTACCCCGAGCAGGCCGACGGGATCGACGCCGCGATCGACGCCGCCGAGGACGGCGGCTTCCTCGCCTTAGAGGGCGCGTGCGGGACCGGCAAGACGATGCTCGCGCTCACCGCCGGGCTCGACCGCGTCCGAGACCCCGACTCCGAGTTCGAGCGCGTCTTCGTTCTCACGAGCGTCAAACAGCAGCTCCGCCAGTTCGAGACGGACTTGGAGACGATCAACGGGGACCTCCCCGACGGGTACGACCCCGTCTCCGGGCTCACCCTCGTCGGGAAGGCCGACGTGTGCCCGTACGCCCGCGAGAACCGCGGCGGGATCGACCGCGAGAACGTGTACGAGCGCTGTGAGGGGCTCCGCGAGCGCACCCGGAACCTCGTCGGCGACGGCGGCGCGACGACGGCCTCGAACCTCGTGGGCGAGGCGCAGAGCCAGCAGGTCGGCCTGATGGACTCGGGGTCCGCGGGGAACGCCGGCGCGAGCGACAGTGACGCGCCCGCCGCCGACTACCTCACCGTCGACGGCGAGCCGACCCCGTACCGGCCGGACACCGAGGAGTTCGAGGGCACCGAGTTTTGCCCGTTCTACGCCGGCTTCCTCGACGACCTCCCGGAGGACGGCGACCCGGCGGAGGCGGTCCCGTTCGACGTGACCGAGCTCGGCCACGTCGGGCCGACAGAGCTGGTCCGGCTCGCCGCCGGCCACGGCACCTGTCCGCACTCGATCATGGGCGCGCTCGTCCCCGAGGTCGAGGTCGTGATCGGAAACTACTACCACGCGTTCGACCCCGTGACGACGGGCACGTTTACGGGCGCGCTGCTCGACGACTCGACGTTCGTCGTCTGCGACGAGGCCCACATGCTCGAACCGCGCGTCCGCGGCCTCGTGAGCGATCGGGTCGCCGACGCCAGCCTCCGCGACGCGGAGAACGAGCTCACCCGCGTCGTCCAGCCGCTCTCCTTCGAGACGGCGGGCGCGGAGTCGGACGACGCCGAGCTCGTGCGCGGCGAACTGGAGGACGCGGACGTGACCGTCGAGGAGATCGAGTCCGTCCGAGAGCTCTACGCCGACCTCCGCGGCGAACTCGACCGGCGCGTGACCGAGCGGCTGGACCGCGAGCGCCCCGACTGGCGGGCGTCGATGCGGGAGCTGGACGACGACGAGGTCGCGCTCCGCGACCCGGAGGAGCCGGCCGAAGACGAGATCACGACGTGGGCGAAGCGAGAGGGGTACGGCGACCGCGTCTGGGCCCGCGCGGAGCAGGTCGGCGCGGTCGTCAAGCGCGTGCTCGACTCGCTGGAAGACGAGGACAAGAAACGGGCCGCGCCGGGCGTCGGCCGCACCCTCAACGCGTGGTACCGCGAGGACCACGAGAAGTTCTTCCGCGCGATCGACCTGGAACGGACGTGGGACGAGACGGAACCGCCGGACTCGTGGCGGCGCGCGTACAACGCGAGCCTCGCGCTGTACAACTGCCTGCCGAGCGAGCCGATCGGCGACCGACTCGCCGAGTTCGGCGGCGGCGTGCTGATGAGCGCGACGCTGGAGCCGATGGACGTGTTCCGCGAGGTGACCGGGCTCGACCACCTCGAAGAGCGAGGGCGGCCGGTCGTCGAGCGCACGTACGGCCTCTCCTTCCCCGAGGAGAACCGCGCGAGCTTCGCGGTCGACGCGCCGAAGTTCACCCACCAGAACCGGGGGGCGCCCGGCGAGGCAAACGACACGCGGCTCGCGCACCTCGACGCAACCGCGGCGGTGGCGGGCCGCGAGGGGAACGTGCTCGTCGGAACGCCGAGCTACGCGGAGGCGACGTGGATGGCCGCGTCGCTCTCGGAGCGGCTCGACAAGCCCGTCCTGCTCGACGAGTCGTCGGGCGACCGCGCCACGGAGTCGCTGAAAGACGACTTCTTCGCCGGGGAAGGAAAGGTGCTCGTGACGAGCCTCCGGGGGACGCTCACCGAGGGCGTCGACTACCGCGGCGACCGCCTGTCGGCCGCGGTTGTCTGTGGCGTCCCGATCATCAACACGGCGCGGCCGCGGACCCGGGCGGTGATCACCGCCTACGACAGGCGGTTCGAGTCGGGGTTCGAGACCGCGCTCACCGTACCCGCGGTCCGGAAGGCCCGGCAGGCCGTCGGCCGCGTCATCCGTGGACCCGACGAGCGCGGGGTCCGCGTCCTGCTGGACGCCCGGTACGCCCGCGAGTCGTGGAACAGCGTCCGTGAGTACCTCCCGGACCACGAGCGGGAGGAGTACCAGCCGGTGAGTCCCGACATGCTCGGGCTCGCGCTCGACCGGTTCGAACGGCGAGGCGACGGCGACTGATCCGCCGAGGACGGCAACTGATCCGCCGAGGACGGCGACTGATCCGCCGAGGACGGCGACCGGCTCGCGGGAGCTACCACCGGTCTAACAGGTCGTTTAACGGAAGTATGGGGCGCGTAACTAACTGCCGAGGGCGCCCGTGCAGTCGTATGGAAACCCCCGTCTCCGAGGATCGGTACCACGTCGTCTGTAGGGAGTGTTCGCTCGAACGGCTGTTCTCCGTCGGCGACGACGCGAGCCGCCTCGAGCGCGACCACGTCGCGGAGACCGGGCATCGGGTCGCGGTCGGCCGCATCCGTTAGCTCGACATTCCTTCGAGCCGGCGATCCGGCGCCGTGGATCGCGAATCAGGTGTCGGGCGTAGGCGCACGGAGCGGCGGTGCGTGAACGGCGCGCGGCCGTGAAACGTGTCTGCGTCCGGTCCGGCGGTCAGTTCTCGCGGCGAGCGAACGCGAGGTTACCGGAGACGTTCTTGATGTAGGCCGTGACCGTCTCGCCCTCCTGTGCGCCGGGGACGAAGATCGTGTACTCGCCGCGCTCGGCGACACCGTCGCCCTTGCGGCCGGTGCCGACGATCTCGAGCTCGTACGTGTTGCCCGACTCGACGGCGTCCTCCTGGCGCTGGGTGTTCGAGGTGTTCTGCTTGGCGACGGGACGGAACGCCCCGCAGGCCTCACAGCGGAGCATGGGGGTGCGATTCTCGGTCTCCAGCCGGGTGTCCGGGAGACCGCACTCCGAACAGGTGACGAACGACTCGATGTACGAGTCGATCGCGGCCTGGAAGTCGCGCTCGCGGAAGTTCCCGCTGTAGCGGGCTCGGCCGTCCTCGTACTGGCCGGCGGTACCGAGCTCCTGCTGGATCTTCGAGTGGACGTGTTCGGGGTCGCGGCTCAACGCGTCGGCGATCGCGGAGAGGTTCGTCAGCCGGGTGAACGCGCCGTCCTTCTGCGTCTCCGGGTCCGGGACCGACAGCCGCTCGTCGGAGCCGCCGAGGTCCGGAACCTCCTCCATCGCGCGGTCGAGGCTCGATTCGTAGTCCATACGGGACGAAACGTCGGCGCGACGGAAATCGCTTCCGGGTTCGGGATCGAGTGACGGCGACACGGCTCCGAGTCGGGAACGAGAGCGGAAACGAACGAAAGCGAATGAGAGTGAACGAAAGCAGAAACGGATGGTATGGGAACGGCGAACGCACGATGAGGCGCGTGGCGTTCGGCCAGAAATAGCGGGAGGTAGATTTGAACTACCGATCTCCGGGTTATGAGCCCGGCGGAATCTCCTGGCTATCCCATCCCGCTATCGTATCAAAACCGCGTGCGACTGTTAAGGGTTCTGATCCCGTCGCCCGTATGCGATTCGTCCACGAAGTGTTTAAATACCGATCGTGGCCAGCCGCGGTCCGTCGTCGTCGTCGGCCGTCAGGCTGTCTCGTCGTCGGACATCTCGGCGTCTGCATCGGCGTTCGCCGCCGCGTGCCGCTGGCTGAGCCGGAGCGCGGCGAGCGATCCGACCGCGAACCCGATCGGCAACAGGGCCTCGGTGGGCTCGCCGGAGAACGCGCGCGGAGCGGTCAGCCCCGCCATCACGGCGAAGAGAAGCGCCATCAGCCCGGCGATCGGGACCACGTAGCCGTCGGTGACCGTCGTCCGGTCGGATCCGTCGCTCATGCTGGTACTCTCGCAGGGGCAGAATAAAAACCCGAGGCGGGTGGGGACGAGAGAGACGCGACGGGAACTGCAGCCGGGGAGACGGTCGAAGCGGCCACGAAGAACGATTGCGGTCGGAGCGATCACGGCGTCCGCCTTGCATCGGCCGCAAACGCTTTTATGCATCATAGATAGTGATAAACCGATGCGAAAACCGCTACTGACGACTGACTTCCTAGACCGGGCGCGGCGCCACTACGCCGACGAGGAGGCCGTCCTCGCTACGGACGGGACGCGGTACACCTACGCCGAGCTGGCCGAACGCGCCGATCGGTTCTCCGCCGCCCTCCGAGAGCGCGGGATCGAGAAGGGCGATCGCGTCGCGGTGTTGGACCCGAACACCCACTACCACTTGGAGGCCGCCTACGGCGCGATGCAGGTCGGCGCTATCCACACCCCGCTGAACTATCGGCTCACCCCCGACGACTTCTCGTACATGCTCTCCGACGCCGGCGTCGACGCCATCTACGCCGACGCCGAGTACGCCGCGAACGTCGAGGCGGTCCGCGACGAGGTGCCGACCGAGACGTTCCTCACGAACGACACCGACGCGGTCGGCGGCGACTGGGAGTCGATCGACGACGCGCTCGCCGACGCGGACCCCGACGGCTACGAGCGCCCGGAGATGGACGAAGACGACGTGATCACGATCAACTACACCTCCGGGACCACAGGCGATCCGAAGGGCGTCTGTCGCACCCACCGCGCCGAGACGCTCCACGCCTATCTGATCTCCATCCACCAAGAGATCACCGACGACGACGTCTACCTCTGGACGCTCCCGATGTTCCACGTCAACGGCTGGGGACACATCTACGCGATCACGGGGATGGGCGCCCGCCACGTCTGTACCCGCGGCGTCGACGTCGCCGAGACGTTCGACCGGATCCGCACCGAGGACGTGTCGTACTTCTGTGCGGCGCCGACCGTGCTCAACATGCTCGGCGACCACTACGCCGAGCACGGCGGCGCGACGACCGGTGACAACGATGTTCGGGTCGCCACCGCGGGCGCGGCGCCGCCGGAGGCGACGATCCGCACCGTCGAGGAGGAGTTCGGCTGGGGCCTCAAACACGTGTACGGCGCCACCGAGACGGGACCGCTCGTGACGACATCAGACGCCAAGCGCCACTACGAGGCCGACTCCGACGACCGGTTCGCGGTCAAGAAGACGCAGGGGATCGGCTACCTCGGGACCGACGTGCGCGTCGTCGACGAGAACGGCGAAGACGTGGCCGCCGACGGCGAGACGATCGGCGAGATCGTCGTCCGCGGCAACCAGGTGATGGACCGCTACTGGAACAAGCCCGAGGCCACCGAGGAAGCGTTCTCGGAGCGACTGGAAGGGTACTACCACATGGGCGATCTGGCAGTCGTCGACGAGGACGGATTCGTCTCGATCCAGGACCGGAAAAAGGACATCATCATCTCTGGCGGCGAGAACATCTCCTCGATCGAGTTAGAGGACGCGCTCTTCGAGCACGATATCGTCTCCGACGTGGCCGTCATCCCCGCGCCCGACGAGCGGTGGGGCGAGACTCCGAAGGCGTTCGTCGTCCCGGAGAGCGGCGACCCCGACGACCCGGGCGCGACGCCTGAGGAGCTCAAGGCGTTCGTCCGCGAGCGCGTCGCCGACTACAAGACCCCCGGCGAGGTGGAGTTCGTCGAGAAACTGCCGACGACCGCCACCGGGAAGATACAGAAGTACGAACTGCGCGAACGTGAGTGGGACGACGAAGACCGGATGGTCGGAGAGGGATAGCGAAAGAACCGCGGTGAGGACCGCCCGCCTCAGTCCTCGCCGAGCAGACTCTCGACCAGCTCCTCGGGATCGAACAGGGTGAGGTCGTCGTACCCCTGTCCGGTGCCGAGGAACAAGATCGGCTTCCCGGTGACGTACGCGACGGAGATGGCGGCGCCGCCGGAGGAGTCGGCGTCGGCCTTCGTCAGGATGGCGCCGTCGATCTCGGCGGCGTCGTTGAACTCCTTCGCGCGGTTCACCGCGTCTTGACCCGCGACCGCCTCGTCGACGAACAGCGTCATGTCCGGGTCGACGACGCGGTCGATCTTCTCCAGTTGGGACATCAGGTCGTCACTCGTGTGGAGCCGGCCCGCGGTGTCGCCGAGCACCACGTCGATATCGTTCGCCGCGGCGTACTCGACGCCGTCGTAGATCACGGCCGCGGGATCGCCGCCCTGGTCGTGGGAGATGAGCTCCCGGCCGAGCCGGTCGGCGTGTTCCTGGATCTGTTCGTTGGCGCCCGCGCGGTAGGTGTCGCCGTTCGCCATCACCGACGAGTAGCCGCGGTCGGCGAGCCACTCCGAGAGCTTCGCGATGCTCGTCGTCTTCCCGACGCCGTTGACGCCGGTGAAAACGATGGTGACGGGCTTTTCCGCCTCCGCGATCCGCTCTTCGAAGTCGAACTGGCCGACGGCGATCACGTCGAGGAGGGCGTCGTGAAGCGCCGACTCGACGAGCTCGCCGGTCGTCTCGACCTGTTTCCGGGACTCGCCGAGCATCTTCTCGCGGACGGTTTCGAGGATGCGCTCGGCGACGCTCATCTCCACGTCGCTCTCGAGGAGGGCCATTTCGAGGTCCCACAGCGGCTCCTCGAGGTCCTCCTCCTCGATGATGATCCGGCCGGTGGCGAACGCCTTCGCGCGCTGGAAGGTGCTGGGTTCGTTGTCGTCGGCGTCCGCATCTCCATCTGCGTCGCCGCCCGTTTCGCCGACTGCAGCGTCCTCTTCCGCGGCCGGTTCGTCCTCGGTAGACTCGGCGGCGGCGCTCTCGGCCGCCGCTGATTCGTCCTGCTCAGCGGGCTCCTCGACCTCGGCGTTCTCCTCTACGTCCTCTCGGAACCCGGAGAGCTTGTCTTTCAGTCCGTCGAACACGGTCGGTCGTTACTCCTCGTCGCCCTGACCCTGCTGCATCTGCTGCATCTGCTGCTGCTGCATCTGCTGTTGCATCTGCTGGGCCTGCTGTTCGAGCTCATCGCTCTCGCTTTCGAGCTCGTCGACCTCTTCCTGCGTCTCCTCGATGCGCTCGTCGAGCGACTCCTGCTTGCGTCGGAGCACGTCGATCGCGTCGCCCTCGCTCTGCTCGGCGGAGTAGTTGCCACCGAGCGAGACGATGATCTCGTCGATGTCCTGGACCTCGGCGCGCACGTAGGCGCCGCCGCCGAGCGGGACCTGCACCGTCGATCCCGTGTCGAGGGTCTCGATGGCCTCGATCGCGTCGTCGATGTCGGACTGCTCCTGCTGGTAGTCGGCGATCTCGTCTTCGAGCGCCTCGATCTCCTCGTCGAGCGCCTGCAGCTCCTGGGAGAGCTGCTGGAGCTGCTGTTGTCCGCCGCCCATCATGCCGCGGACACCTCCTTGATCTCGATCTGGGTGCGCTTCCGGCTGTGCTGGCTCCCGACCGTGGTGTAGATGCGCTCGCGGGCGAGGTCCTCGTTCTCCGCCTCGACGTCCTTGGTGAACGGCTGGAAGCCGTCTCGACTCTGGAACCGTCCACTCACCGTGTAGGTACTCATGTTCATCGATCCGGCAGGGACAGGGAAGTATCTTCCTAAAAAGCGAGACGCGACCGATCGCGAAAGAACGCGGTAAAACGGCGCTCAGAGAGGCTCTTTACCCTCAACGTGTGTTCGCCGGAGGCGAATCCGCCGCCGCGGAACAGACGGTCACCCGGCGAGGTCAGAACGCGCGTCGGCGTCAGTCGATGAAGCCGAGCGTCTCCTCGATACGCCCGAGCTCCGGACCGGTCGTGTCCTCGCCGACGACGTACCCCTCGTCGGTGGCGACGAGCCCGGAGCCGACGAGCGGCGCGCCGTAGTTGATCGTCCCGAGATCGGCGTGCACGTCGAGCGCCTCCTCGACGGCCTGCAGCTCCGACTCGGTCGACTTGGGGTGACAGAGCACGCCCGTGTTGTTGGCGACCGCGGCGGTGCCGACCGTTCGCACGTCGCCGAGGTCGCCGCGGACCACGGGGACGTCGAGGGTCTCTCTGATCGTCACGATCGACTCGCGCGGGAGGTCCGGGTGGACGTAGGCGCCGTAGTCGTTCGCGAGGACGACGTTCCCGGCCGCGTTGATCTCGCCGGGGAGCTCGCCCACCTCGCGGTCGGCGGCCTCGGCGATCCGCGACTGCTCTCGGTCGGTGGCCCGCGCGGAGACGAGAATCCCGTTCTCGTTGCCCGTCGCGAGGGACCCGACGGTGTTGGCGCCGCCGACCGTCGTGAGGAGGGGGTCGGCGCCCAGCTCCTCGCCGAGCGCGTCGGCCAGCTCCTCGTCGACGTCCGGCCGGACCAACAGGAGGTCGCCGATCGCGCGGGCGAACACGCCCACGTACGACGAGCCGGTGAAAGTCGCCCGTAACACGTTACTCGGCGTGCTCGGCTTCGACGACGGGCTCGCCGTCCTCGACGAACCGGGCCGCGCGGACGCGGACCTTGCTCGGCGGGTTCTGGCGCCCGTTCGCCCAGACGGCCTCGTTGACCGAGGTGTCGATGACGACTTCCTCCTCGTCGACGGAGAAGTGCTGCGCGAGGTGTTCGCGGACGATCTTCATCGCGAAGTCGGCGCGTTCCTGGACCGGCTTGTCGTTGGCGTCGCGGAGCGGGACGGTGACGACGCGCTCCTCAAAATCACTCGTCGACATTTACTCGTCCAGGTCGTTCCGGCGCCAGTTGCGCCGCTTGGGGTTTCGCGTGACGTTCATGTCCGTCTTCATCATGACCCACGCGGGGACGCGGGTGTTCTGGCGTTCCGCCTTCGCCAGACGCTTCTTTTGGGCCTTCGACTTGTCTCCCATAGTGGCGCACACTTTCCACGGGGCGCATAAAACCCCTTCCATACCGCGGCGCTCGGCGGCGTCGACCGCTCCGCGCCACAGCGCGTCTCGACGGGTCAGAACGCCCGTTCGCCGATGTCCTCGTAGATCCGGTAGCAGCGCTCCAGCACGTCGACGCCGACGCTCTCGGTCTCGGTGTGCGCCTCGCCGGGCTCGGAGGCCCCGCAGACGAGGGGGTCGGTTCCGGCCTCGGCGAGCCAGCCCGCGTCGGTCGCGTGGGGCTTGACGACGTGTTCGGGCGCGTCGAGCCCCAGTTCGTCGTGGACCTCGCGGGCCGCCGCGAGCGCCGCGTCCGCGAAGGCGTCGTCGTCGCAGGCCATCGGCGGGAGGTCCTGGTCGATCTCCCACGCGACGCCCTCGACCGCCTCGGCGGCGCGGCCGATGTCGGCGCGGTCGCCGGGGACCGTCCGCTCGTCGATCGTCACCTCGCAGCGCTCCGGGATCACGTTCCACGTCTCGCCGCCGCGGACCATCGTCACCGCGAGCGACCCGGAGGCGCGCTCGCCGAAGACGGTCGCCTCTGGGGCGTCGAGCTCGCGGACCACGTCGATCGCGTCGCTCGCCCGATAGACCGCGTTCTCGCCGGCCTCGGGTTCGGAGGCGTGCGCCGCGGTCCCGCTCGCGACGAGCGTGGAGGCGCGCCGACCCTTGTGCGCGACGGCCACGTCGGTGACGCCGGGCTTCGAGTAGTTCGTCGACCCCTCGGCGACGACCGCGCGGTCCGGAGCAAAGCCCTCGTCGATCGCGTGGCGCGCCCCCTCGCCGCCCACCTCCTCGCCGACGAACGAGGCGAACGCGAGCTCGCGGCCCGCCGGCGGTTCGGCGTCCCGGAACGCGAGCATGCAGGCGGCCACCGCCCCCTTCATGTCGGCCGCGCCGCGCCCGAAGATCCGCCCCTCGCGGCGCTCGACGACGTACCTGCCCGCGTTCCCCTCCCCGGTCGTCTGGCGATCGGCCGGCGGGACCACGTCGTGATGGCCGACGAGCGCGAGCGTGTCGGCGTCGGGGTCCCCGGTCGCGCCCTTGTACGCGATCACGTTCCCGGCCTCGTCGCGCTCAACCCGCGCGTCGGTCTCCGCGCGGAGCCACTCCTCGATCGCGTCGCCGGCGGCGGTCTCGTCCTCGTGCGACGGGATCGCGACCAGCTCCTCGGTCAGATCCGCGAGTTCGTTCATACGGTCGGGTCGACCCTCAGCCGCTTAAAAACTGAGTGTGCGGACATCATTCATAAGCCGATCGCGGTGGCGCGCGCCTCCGAACGACCGCCAAAGGCGGTCGTGAGGAGCGCGTGCGAGGTCGCCGGCGCGTAGCGACGGGAGGCCGACGAGGCTGGGGAGGCGTGAGGTGCTGTGCGGTGCGGGGTGGGACTCAAAGGGGCAGCCGCCTCGCCGGCTGGGGCTTTGGAAGAGTTCACCATCGATCCGTAGCCATCGACTCATAAATCCGAACCCACGGAATCGATCAGCATCCACTCGTAAGCGCGCGTGATTAATACGTCTCCGAGCCCTCGTCACGCATATGTCCGATCAGCTCGAAACCGCGACGCTCGGCGGCGGGTGCTTCTGGTGTACCGAGGCGGCGCTCGAACAGCTCGCCGGCGTCGAGTCGGTCACGTCCGGCTACGCCGGCGGCCACGTCGACGATCCGACGTACAAACAGGTCTGCTCCGGGAACACCGGTCACGCCGAGGTCGTGCAGGTCGAATTCGACCCCGACGCCATCGCCTACGACGAGGTGTTGGAGGCGTTCTTCGAGATCCACGATCCGACCCAACTCAACCGACAGGGGCCGGACGTTGGGTCCCAGTACCGTTCGATCGTCCTCACGCACGACGAGGAACAGCGCGAGGTCGCCGAGGCGTACGTCGAGGCGCTCGACGAGGAGTACGACGACGACGTGGTGACCGAGATCGAACCGCTGGAGACGTTCTACCGCGCCGAGGAAAAACACCAGGACTACTTCGCGAAGAACCCCGACGACGCCTACTGCACCTTCCACGCGAAGCCGAAGATGGAGAAGGTGCGAGAGAAGTTCGAGGCGAAAGTCGCGAAGTAAGTCGTCTGGGTCGCCGTCGTTCCTTCTCGATCATCGGCCGCTCGTGTATAACTAACCAACAGAGCGACAGCGACTACCTCAAAGCCCCAGCCGCTCGGCGATACGTGATCGATGACTCGGCGGTGACCTCCTCCAAAGCCCCGCCGCGACGGCTCGCGCACCTCGTTGCGCTCTTCGCTCAGTCGCTACCACTCCTTCGCTGCGGTGCTTACGTCGGTGTGCTTCGCCCTCGCGGCCGCCCCTTTGAGTCCCACCCAACCGCGACCGCCCCACACCTCACGCCTCCCCAGCCTCGCGGTTCGCGCTCTGCGAGCGCTCACCGCGTCCCTCGCACCGTCGGCTCGCGGCCCTGCGGGCCGCTCACCGGGGCGCGCCACCACCTCGACCGTTTATAAACAACCAGTATCCACGTCACCACCCGTCCCGATCGCATTCGTCCGGCAACCCTGCGGTCGAACGGTAGACCTTTGCCGCCCCCGGTGCGAGCGGGCGTATGGTCTCGCTGGGACTGGTGGTGGCGCGGTTCAACGACTCCGTCACGGAGCCGATGGCCGAGGCCGCCCGGGAGGCGGCCGCCGACCGCGACGCCGTCGTCGTCGACGAACTGAGCGTGCCGGGCGCGTACGACAGCCCGCTGGCCGCCGACCGGCTCGCGCGCCGAGACGACGTCGACGCCGTCGCGGTGGTCGGCGCCATCGTAACCGGCGACACCGACCACGATCACGTGATCGCGAGCGCGACCGCCGACAAGCTCACGCGGGTGAGCCTCGACCGCGACACCCCCGTCACGTTCGGCGTGAGCGGGCCGGGGATGTCCGGCGCGGAGGCGCGCGAGCGCATCGATAAGGGCGCCGACGCCGCCGAGGCCGCGATCGACCTCGCGGAGGAGCTCGAATGACCGGCGGAGACGACCCCGAGCGGAGGACATCACAATGAGCGACGCATACGACTTTTCGGACCGGATCGGACGCGTAGAGCCCAGCGCCACGCTGGCGATATCGAACCTCGCGGCGGAGAAGGAGGCCGAGGGCGCGGACATCGTCGACCTCTCCGTCGGCGAGCCCGACTTCGACACCCCGTCGAACGTCGTCGAGGCCGGCAAAGACGCCCTCGACGCCGGCCACACGGGATACACCTCCTCGAACGGGATCCCCGAACTCAAGGAGGCGATTGCGGCGAAGCTCCGAGACGACGGGATCGACGCCGACGCCGACGAGGTCATCGTCACCCCCGGCGGCAAGCAGGCGCTGTACGAGACGTTTCAGACGCTGATCGACGACGGCGACGAGGTCGTCCTGCTCGACCCGGCGTGGGTCTCCTACGAGGCGATGGCGAAGCTCGCCGGCGCCGACCTCTCGCGGGTCGACCTGGCGCCGCACGGCTTCCAGCTGGAGCCGGCGCTCGACGCGCTCGCGGAGACGGTCTCCGACGACACCGAGCTGCTCGTCGTCAACTCCCCGTCGAACCCCACCGGCGCCGTCTTCTCGGAGGCCGCCCTGGAGGGCGTCCGCGACCTGGCGGTCGAACACGACGTCGCCGTTATCTCGGACGAGATCTACCAGCGCATCACCTACGACGCCGAGCACGTCTCGCTGGCGAGCCTCGACGGGATGGCCGACCGCACGATCACCGTCAACGGCTTCTCGAAGGCGTACTCGATGACCGGCTGGCGGCTCGGCTACTTCCACGCGACCGACGAGTTCGTCGGGCAGGCCGGCAAGCTCCACTCCCACTCCGTCTCCTGTGCGGTCAACTTCGTCCAGCGCGCGGGCGTCGAGGCGCTGGAGAACACCGACGAGTCGGTCACGGAGATGCGCGACGCGTTCCGCGACCGCCGCGACCTCCTCGTCGACCTGTTCGACGAGCACGGCGTCGACGTCGACATCGGCGACGGCGCCTTCTACATGATGATCCCCGTCGACGAGGACGACCAGGCGTGGTGCGAGGCCGCCATCGAGGAGGCGTCCGTCGCCTGCGTCCCCGGCAGCGCGTTCAACGCGCCGGGATACGCTCGGATCTCCTACGCCGCGAGCGAGAAGCGCCTGCGCGAGGCGGTCGATCGGCTCGTCTCGAACGACCTGCTGTAGGGCCTCACCACGACCGCCGTCGGCTCGGTCCCGTTCCACCGCTCGCGGCGGATCTCCCCGGCTATTCGGCGGTGCGTTTTTGTCGTGACCGATCGAACGGTAACGACAGTGCCACGATGTACCACGATATCCTCTATCCGACGGACGGGAGCGACGGGTCGAAGGCCGCGGCGGAACACGTTCGCGAACTCGCGTCGGCGTTCGACGCGACCGTCCACGTGCTGTGCGTCGCCGACACGCGGCACGCCGGGATCGGCATGAGCGGCGCGTTCCTCGCCGAGGACGGCGCGGCGCTGAGCGAGGACCCGGCGGAGGGAGCTGAGGGGGGCACAGTCGGCGAGTACACCGACACCAACGAACGCCGGAACGCCATCCTGGAGCACGGCGAGGGGCTCGTCGAGGAGGCCGCGGCCGCGCTCGGCGACGTCGAAACGACGACCGCCGTCGAATCGGGCAACCCGCACGCGGTCATCCTCGAATACGCGGACGCGAACGACGTCGACCTGATCGTGATGGGGACGCACGGCCGGACCGGCGTCGAGCGCTACCTCCTCGGCAGCGTCACGGAGAAGGTCGTCCGGCTGGCGGACCCGCCGGTGGTGACGGTCCGCGCCGACGGGTCGACGAGCGAGTGACCGCGGGACGCCACCGCAGCCCATTTTCGCGCCGGCTCCGAAGGGCCTCCATGGACGAATCCGAACGGGAGGCGATACTCGATCGAGTCGCCAGTCAGAGCGCGACGGTCGGCGCGTCGGTCCCGGAGACGGTGGCCATCGACGGGACCCCGGTCGACCTCTCCGAGTTCATCGTCGAGACGCGGGCGATCGAGACGGTCCCCCCCGAGGTGGACCGGAAGCTGTCGTCGGTGAAAGCGACCCTCCGCGCGGAGCGCGAACGCCGGATGGACCGACTTCGGGGGGACCCCCGAGACGCGGACAACGGCTCCGACGCCTCGCTCGACCGCGAGACGGCCGAGGCGCTCGCCGACGAGATCGTCGGGATCGACCGGGCGCTGAACGCCTTGGAGACGATCCGGCACCCCGACTTCGCCGACGAACACCGTGCCGCGACGCTCGAGGGACACGAGCGCTGGCTCTCCTTCGTCGACGCCGTGCAGTGAGGGGAAGTCTCCTTCCTCGACGCGGGCAGTGAGGGGCGGGACGGTCGACAGCGGCGGCCGTCGCGGACGACCGATGCGGCGTTCCGAAACCCTTACTCCCGGTCCGGGACACCTCGACGTATGAGCGATACGTCCGAGTCGACGGATGACGCGGGGGAGGCGCCCGACGGGGGGGACGACGCCGCGACCGCCGTCGACGCCGAGGAAGTCCGACACGTCGCGGATCTGGCTCGCGTTCGGCTCGACGACGACGAGGTCGCGGCGTTCGCCGACCAGTTCGGCGACATCCTCGACTACTTCGAGGCGCTCGACGAGGTCCCCGAGACCGAGCGCGAAGAGGAGCTCGTCAACGTGATGCGCCCCGACGAGGTCGAGGGGGGGCTCTCACAGGAGGAGGCGCTGTCGAACGCCGAGGAGACGGAAGACGGCTTCTTCGTGGGGCCGAAGGTGTCGTGATGGCGGTCGACCACAACGCCTTCATCACGGAGGAGACGATCGAGGGCGACGCGGACGCCGAGGGGCCGCTCGCGGGAACGACGGTCGCGGTCAAGGACAACATCTCCACCGAGGGGATCCGGACGACCTGCGGCTCGGAGATGCTCGCCGACTACGTCCCGCCCTACTCCGCGACGGTCGTCGACCGCCTCACGGAGGCGGGCGCGACGGTGGTCGGCAAGACGAACATGGACGAGTTCGGGATGGGGACGACCACGGAGACCTCCGCGTTCGGCCCCACGAGGAACCCGGTCGACCCGGAGCGCGTCCCCGGCGGCTCCTCCGGCGGGTCGGCGGCCGCGGTCGCCGCGGGCGAGGCCGACGTGGCGCTCGGCTCAGACACGGGCGGCTCCGTGCGCTGTCCGGCCGCGTTCTGCGGCGTCGTCGGCATCAAGCCCACCTACGGGCTCGTCTCGCGGTACGGGCTCGTCGCGTACGCGAACTCCCTCGAACAGATCGGGCCGATCGCGGGCACCGTGGAGGAGGCGGCGGCCGCGCTCGACGCGATCGCGGGCCCGGACCCGAACGACGGAACGACGCGAGACCTGAGCGAGGTCGAGGGCGCGGACCCCGACGCGAGCTACGCCGCGGCCGCCGACGGCGACGTGGACGGGTTGACGATCGGAGTCCCCACCGAGCTGTTCGACGGCGCCGACGAGCGCGTCGTCGAGACGGTCGAGGACGCGATCGCGGAGCTGGAGGCGCGCGGGGCGGAGACGACGGAGATCTCGCTGCCCTCGGTCGAGCACGCGGTGCAGGCGTACTACGTCATCGCGATGGCGGAGGCGTCCTCGAACCTCGCGCGCTTCGACGGGGTGCGGTACGGGAACCGCGCCGAGTCGGACGGCAACTGGAACGAGTCGTTCGCTGAGACGCGCGAGGAGGGGTTCGGCGCGGAGGTCAAGCGCCGGGTCCTGCTCGGCACGTACGCGCTCTCGGCGGGCTACCACGACAAGTACTACAAGAAGGCGCAGGACGCCCGCGCGTGGGTCCGGCGGGACTTCGAGGACGCGTTCGCGGACGTGGACGTGATCGCGTCGCCCACGATGCCGGTTCTCCCCTTCGAGCTTGGCGAGAGCCTCGACGACCCGCTCCGGATGTACCTCGCGGACGCGAACACGACGCCGGTGAACCTCGCGAACCTCCCCGCGATCTCGGTGCCCGCGGGCGAGGCGGACGGGCTCCCGGTCGGGCTCCAGCTCGTCGGCCCGAAGTTCGACGAGGAGACGGTTATCCGCGCCGCGAGCGCCGTCGAAGACGCTAGCTGAGGCTCGCCGCCGCCGCCGATTTTAATCCGCGTAAAACCGCGTTGAGCGTCTCGGTCGGTTATGTCCCTCCCGCCCCTTCCCCCGGGCGCACCATGACCGAAACCGAATCGACGACTGACGCGTTCGATCGCGACTCCGTTCGCTCCGCCAGCCGGGTCGCCATCGCGGCGCTCGCGCTGGTCGGCGTGTTGTACCTGTTCACGCTGCTCCCGGGCGTCGACCGCCTGGTCCCGCTGACGCCGATCACCGTCGCCGCGGTCGCCAGCGCGGTAGTGACGGTCGCGGTCGTCGCCCTCCTCCTGTTCGCCGCGCCGAAGGTCGCCTCGCTGACGCGTGCCGCCCTCCACCGGACCGACGCCGCCAACCACGTGGAGCGCATCGCCGAGAACGGCGGCGCGATGGCGTACTGGCTCGTCGTGCTCGCGGCCGTGCTGGTCGCGCATCGCGGGCTCGCCGGCGCGGTCGTCCCCCTGCTCGACGGGTTCGCGTGGGCGTACGACGCCGCGTTCCTGATCGGGTCGTTCGTCCCGCTCGTCTTCGTCGTGGCGCGGCTCAGCGTGACCGTCGACCCGCTCTCGGAACTCGTCGCCGACCGCGTTTCGGGGCCCGAATCGACGGCGGAAGCCGACGACGCGGACGACGCGGACGACGTGGGTGATGCGGGCGACGCGGGCGAATCCCCCGGGATCGACCCCGCCGGGTCGCACGGCCACTCGATCGAGGAGCGGTGGGGGGCCGACGACGAGTTCGGAGACGAGGCCGATGGCGGAGCGGACGACGAGTCGACGACCTCCTGACGCCGGCGGGTCGGGCCGACCCGGTCAACGATCCCCGGCCGGAACGACCGCCGGCCGGCTCCTCGCCCCGGATCGCGATCCGGAACGTCCATACCCGCCCCGGTGAACGGGGACGTATGGCGCTGACCGACGAGGAGCGGAGCCGGCTCGCCGACATCGTCCGCCTCCAGCCGACGAAGAACGGGGAGCTGCAGGACGCGTGGGACCTGGACAGCGGCAGCGCGGTCCACCAGTACCTCGAGAACCACCTCAAGGAGTACTACTACCGCGACGACGACAGCCTGATCCGGTCGACCGCCGAGGCGAACGACCTCGTCGACGTGGAGCCCGGCATCGAGGCCGACGCCGTCGCGAAGGGCGGCGCGCCGGAGACGATCCGCGTCCCCGAGCTGGAGGCGCGGGTGTTCGATGTCGTGGCGGGCCCCGACGAGCGGTCGCAGTCGGTCGTGTCCGTGCTCAACGCCGTCCGCGAGGCGTTCGACCTCGATCCCGACGTGGACGAGGTGCGGCGCGCGCTCCGGAGCCTCGAACGCAAGAACGTCGTCGAGGTCGTCTATCGGACCGTGCCGACGTTCAGGCTGGCCGTCGAGCGCGACGAGATCACCGTCGAGATCGCGGAGTAACGCGCGGTCCATCCGCTCCGGCTCCGCGGGCCCAGGGCCGGTCCGCAACGACATCTTATAAGCCGTCGGGGGCGGAACGGACTCGGTAATGCTGGACGGGGTCAACGTCGCGCTCGGCGTCTCGGGGAGCATCGCGGCGGTGAAGGTCGTCGAACTCGCGCACGAGCTGCGCCGCCGCGGCGCGAGCGTGCGAGCCGTCATGTCTCCGGCGGCGACGAACATCGTGCACCCGTGGGCGGTCGACTTCGCGACAGACGAGCCCGTCGTCACCGAGATCACCGGAAGCGTGGAACACGTCGAGCTGTGCGGCCGAGACGGGTGGGCCGACGTGCTCCTCTTGGCCCCCGCGACAGCGAACACCGCGGGGAAGGTCGCGGGCGCCATCGACGACACCCCCGTCACGACCTGCGCGACGACCGCGCTCGGGGCGGACGTGCCGGTCGTGATGGCGCCGGCGATGCACGAGCCGATGTACGACCACCCGGGCGTGTTGGAGGCGCTCGACCGGCTGGAGGCGTGGGGCGTGCGGTTCGCCGACCCCCGGATCGAGGAGGGGAAGGCGAAGATCGCCGCGGAGGACGACATCGTGACGGAGGTCGCCCGCGCGACGACGCCGCAGTCGCTCTCGGGGACCCACGTCGTCGTCACCGCGGGCGCAACCAAGGAGCGGATCGACCCGATCCGGATCTTAACGAACCGGGCGTCGGGGAAGACCGGGCGGGCGGTCGCCCGGGCGCTGTACGTCCGGGGCGCGACCGTGACGCTGGTGCAGGACGGCCCCGGGGTCCCCTACGCCGACGTGGTCGCGGTCGAGACCGCCGAGGAGATGATGGAGGCGTGTCGACGGACCGCGGCCACCGCCGACGCGCTGGTCTCCGCGGCGGCGATCTCCGACTTCACCGCCGACGCAGTCGACGAGAAGATCCGGTCAGGGTCTCCGCTGTCTGTCGATCTGGAGCCGACGCCGAAGCTGATCGACTCGGTGCGGGAGGCGTACCCGGACCTGCCGATCGTCGGGTTCAAGGCCGAGACCTCCGGCGACGACGCGGCGATGGTGGCGGAGGCCGAGCGGATCCGCGACCGGGTCGGGCTGGCGTTCGTCGTCGCCAACGACGCGAGCGTGATGGGCGGCGACGAGACGCGCGTCCTCCTCGTCGGCGGCGAGGGGACCGAGCCCGAGGAGGCCGTCGGTTCGAAGGACGCCGTCGCCGGGCGGATCGCCGACCGGCTGGCCGCGGAGATCGGGCGATCGTCGTAAGGGCGAACCGATCCGCGGCGACGGCCGCTCCCCCTCTCCGCGACCCCGAAACCGTCGCGGATACAAACTGTTTTGAGGCGGTAGAGAAAGGATCGAGACAGAGATTCCCATGTGCACAGAGACGGCGAAACTCGGTTCCCTCGGAGGTGTGGTGGGTGGCTGACACCGACGCCGGTAGCGACACCGACGGTGGCGACGCCACCGGTGGCGAGGGCGCCGACAGCGACCCCGGCGACCCCGACGATCCCGGCGACGAAGCGGAACACGGGTCCCCGTCCGCTCCGACCGGGGGACTCGTCGTCCCCGTCGAACCCACGCCGACCCTTCGGGCGACGATCGCACACGCGGTCGAGGCGGCGGTCGACGACGGCTTCTCCACGATCCACCTCGTGGAGATCGCGTCGTGGCGCAACGGCGACCCCGGCGCCGACGACCGCGCGGCGTCGGCCGAGCGCGTCCTCGAACGCGCCGAGGCGTGGGCGAACTCCGACCTCGACGACCTCGACGAGAGGCGTCCACAGGTGACGGTCGCGACGGAGCTCATTGGCGCCGACGAGTACCTGTTCGGGCCGGACGACTACGTTCGGGTGCTCGCCGCCTACGCGGAGGAGCACGGCGCCGACGCGGTGCTGCTCGATCCGGAGTACACGCCCGTCGGCAACACGACCCTGCTCCAGCCGCTGGAGTTCGCGCTGTCGAACACCTCGCTGACCGTCGAGACGGCCCCGGTGACGCGGCCGACCCGACGAGAGCGGCTCCGGAGCGACGCGACCGGGAAGCGGTTCGTCGCGATGTTCGGGTTCTCGCTCGCCTTCTACCTCGTGCTCGGCGACCCGCTCTACTGGTTCGACTGGGTGACCGGCGTCGCGACCGCGGCGATCGTCTCGATCACCCTCTCGCGGGTCAGCATCGATGTCGAGCCCGCGATCCCGCGGACGCCGATGCGGGTCCTCCGCGGCGTGATCTACGTCCCCGTCCTCCTCTTCGAGATCGTCAAGGCGAACGTCGAGGTCGCGCGGGTGATACTGGACCCGCGGCTCCCGATCGATCCGACGCTGAACCGGATGCGCGTGATCGTCGGTAGCGGGCTCCCGCTGATGACGCTCGCGAACTCGATCACGCTGACGCCGGGGACGCTGACGGTCCGCGCCCGCGACAGCGACCTGTACGTCCACTCGCTCATCCCGTCGGCCCGCGACGGGCTCTTCGACGGCTCCTTAGAGCGCTGGACGCGGTTCGTCTACTACGGTCGGGCGTCGGCCCGGCTCCCGACGCCCCGCGAGCGCGACGACTGCGCGATCCTGCAGGGGCCGGACGCGACCGAGGAGCTGCCGATCGCCGCGGGTGACGGCGGGACCGCGGCTACGGAGGAAGACAACCCGTCGGTCGAACCGCACGGCGAGAACCGCGCGGATCGCGGGGAAGCGGGGGCGACCGACGAATGAGCGTCGTCGACGCCGCGCTCGTCGCCGGCTACACGGTCGGGGACTTCCTGCTGCTCGCGGCCGCGGGGTTCACCGTGCTCGCGATCGGGATGCTCTATCGGGCCGTGAAGGGCCCGACGATGCAGGACCGAGTGCTCGCGGTGAACGTCCTCGGGACGAACACCGTCGTCATCCTCGCCATCCTGAGCGCCGCGCTCTCGGAGCCCACGTTCCTCGACATCGCCCTCGTGTACGCGCTGTTGAACTTCCTGATGGCGATCGCCATCTCGAAGTTCACCGTCGAGCGGGGTGGTGTGCTGTGATGGAGGCGCTCGGGACCGCCCGCGTGGCGCTCGTCGTCGCCTTCACGCTGCTCGGGCTGTTCTTCACGTTCGTCTCGATGACGGGCGTGCTCCGGCTGCCGGACGTGTACTCGCGGGCGCACACCGCCTCGCAGGCGGACACGCTCGGCGCCGGCTTCGGGCTGGCCGCGGTCGCGCTGACGATCGGCTGGGAGGCCGCCGGGATCAAGAGCGTGCTCCTGCTGTTCTTCATCTTCGTGACGAATCCGACGGCGGCCCACGCGATCGCTCGGGCCGCCTTCGAGGAGGGGACCGTGCCGTGGACCGAGGGGGACGAGCGCCGATGACGGGCGCACTCGCTCTCGCGACCGGCTCGCTCACCCCCGCCTCCCCGGTCGTCGCGCAGGTCACCGCGGTCGAGGCGAGCCTGCTCGCGTTCGTCGTGCTCACGGCGCTCGCGACCGCGCTCGCCCGCGACGTGCTCGCGGCGGTCATCGTCTTCGGGGCGTACAGCCTCGGGATGGCCGCGCTGTACACGTTCTACCGCGCCCCCGACGTGGCGCTGACGGAGGCCGCGATCTCGGCCGGCGTGACGACCGTCCTGCTGCTGTTGACGCTCGCGAAGACGACCCGGATCGACCACGACTCGGTGTTCGAGTCGGTGAACCTTCCCGCCGCGAGCGCCGCCGGGTTCCTGTTCGCCGGGCTGCTGCTCACGATGGGCGACATCCCGGCGATCGGTTCGCCGGACGCCCCCGTCTGGTCGAACCCGGACGTGACGCAGTGGTACCTCACGGAGACGTACGCGCAGACCCACGTCGAGAACACCGTGATGGCCGTGCTGGCGGCGTTCCGCGGGTTCGACACCTTCGGTGAGGCGATCGTCGTCTTCGCCGGCGGGATCGCGGCGCTGATCGTGCTCCACCGGGAGGTGTTCGCATGAGCGACGCCGTCGACGACACCGACATGACCGACACAGTCACCGACCCAGGCACCGACGACTCGTTCGACGACGCGGCGGCCGACCGGGACGGTTCCGAGTCCGAGCTCCCGCCGCACCGCGCCGCCCCCCGGTCGGGACGGCTCGATTCTGAGAACCGACAGGGGACGCCCTACACCGAGAGCCAGGTGATCATGCCGACGGTGAAAGTGATCGCGCCGTTCGCGTTCACCTTCGGCCTCTTCATCACCTTCCACGGGGGGGGCTCTCCCGGCGGCGGCTTCCAGGGCGGCGCGATCATGGCCGCCGTGGTGTTCATGATCGCGTTCGCGTTCGGCATCGAGTCGACCCGCGACTGGCTCGCGAACACCGTCGTCGTCGCGCTCGCGGTCGGCGGCGCGCTCGCGTTCGCCGGCATCGGGCTCGTCCCGGTCGCGCTCGGCGGGGCGTTCCTCCAGTACGACCTCCTCCCGATCCCGATCCTCGACCCCGTCAAGTACGGGATGGAGGGCGTGGAGATCGTCGGGATCGCCCCGATCGTGAGCGGCGTGCTCATGGGGCTGTTCTTCCTGCTCGCGAGGGGGTTCAACTCCGAGGGAGACGGGTTCGGAAACGGCTCCCTCGATGAGGACGGCTCGATCGATGAGGACGGCTCGATCGATGAGGACGGCTCGATCGACGAGACCGGGACCCTCGAAGGGGACGCCGCAGACGCCGGAGGTGACCGATGACGGGTGCGCTCGCCGCCGTGTCGAGTGTCGCCCCGGCCCTCGCGTCCGGGACCGCGACCGCCTCGGCGCTCGACGTGTTGACGACGAGACACGCGTACGTCGCGTTCGCGTTGCTGCTGTGTATCGGCCTCTACATGATGATCGCCAACCCCAACCTCGTGAAGAAGATTATCGGCCTCAATCTGTTCCAGACGGCGATATTCCTGCTGTTCATCACCTCGGCGTACGTCGAGGGCGGCGCGATCCCGATCATTCCCGAGGGCGCGGCCGAGACGGAGACGTTCGTCAGCCCGCTCCCGCACGTGATCGTGCTCACCGCCATCGTCGTCGGCGTGAGCCTCACCGCGGTGGGGCTCGCGCTCTGTATCCGCATCTACGACGAGTACGGGACGCTCCGCACCGACGTGCTCCGGGACCTCTTGCGCGACGAGGGGTCGCTCCCGGAGCGCCCGGCGGTCGGCGAGGCCGGCACCGGCGGACACGCCGGCTCCGGCGGCGCTGCGGCCGACGAGTCCGCGGTCGCAGACGGGGGTGAGACCGATGAGTGACGTGCTCCTCCCGGTCGCCATCGCCGTCCCCCTCGTCTCGGCGACGCTTCCGATCGGGCTCGGGCTGAAGTACGACGACGCCGGCTGGCCGGTGGCGGCGGTCGCGACGACCGTCCTCGCCGGGCTCGCGGCCGCGATCGGCGTCGAAGTGGCGCGCAACGGACCGCTCTCGCACGCGCTCGGCACGTACGAGCCCCCGATCGGGATCGAGCTGGTGGCCGACGAGCTGTCGGTCGCCGTGCTCGCGCTGGTCGCCGTCGTCTCGCTGGCGACGCTCGCGTTCGCGCGGGTGGCCGGGCCGCGCGGCAACTCGTTTTACAGCGGGTACCTGCTGTTGGTCGGCGGGCTCACCGGGCTCGTGCTGACGGGCGACCTGTTCAACATGTTCGTCTTCTTAGAGATCGTCGGGATCTCCACGTACGCGCTCATCGCTGCCGACCGCTCCGGAGCGAGCGCGTACGCCTCGCTGAAGTACCTCGTCGTGGGGACGGTCGGCGCCTCGTTATACCTGCTGGGCGTCGGCTACGCCTTCCTCGCGACGGGGACGCTGAACATGCTCGACATGCAGGTGCAGATCGTCGAGCAGGCGAGCTACGCCGACCCGCTGATCCGCGCGAGCTACGCGCTGATCGTCGCGGGGCTCGGGCTGAAGATCGCCGTGTTCCCGATCCACGCGTGGCAGCCGGACGCGTACCAGCGCGCGCCGGACGCGGTGACGACGATCGTCGCGGCGCTCGTGTCGACCGCGAGCGCGTACGCGCTGATCCGGGTGTCGTACACCGTCTTCACCGTCGACTTCCTCGCGGCCAACGACGCGATCACGACGGTCATGCTGATCGTCGCCGGCGCGTCGATCCTCGCGGGCTCCGCGCTCGCGGCGATGCAGTCCGACCTCAAGCGGATGTTCGCGTACTCCTCGGTCGCCCAGTTCGGGATGATCGTCGCCGCGATCGCGCTCGCGAACGAGACCGCGCTGCTCGGCGGGATCGTCCACCTGATCGGTCACGGCCTGCTGAAGTTCGGGCTGTTCCTCGGGGTCGGGCTGCTGGCGCTCGGCTACGGCGGCCGGGAGCTCGACGACCTCGCGAGCGCGGCCCGGTCCGCACCCTACACGGCCGGTGCGATCGCCGTGCTCGGGCTCGGACTCGTCGGGATCCCGCCGTCGGTCGGCTTCCTCGGAAAGTGGTACATCGGCGTCGGCGCGGTCGAGTCGAGCATGGGCGCGGGTGACCCCGCCGGAATCGGCATCGCGGTCGTGATCTTCGTCAGCACGCTGTTCACGCTGTCGTACGTCGCGCGGGTGATAGAGCGGTTCTACTTCGCCGGCGTCGGGCTCTCGGACGGGCACGGCGAGGAGGCCCACGGTGACGAGCACGACGCGGACGATCACGGCGGCAGCGGCTCCGACCACGGCGTCGCGGCCGACGGCGGCCGCGAATCGGCGACCGGAGACGACGACGGTCCCCTCACGCCCGTCGAGGGGGCGCCGCGGTCGCGGCTCGTGCCGGACCGCGTGCCCTCGGTCCCGCTCGCGGTCCTGATCGTAGCGGCGCTCGCGACGATCGCGCTCGGCTTCGGCGGCTACGCGCTGTTCGAGTGGTTCGATCCGTTCCTCACGGAGGTGTTCGCATGACTGACGTACCCATAACCGATCTACGCCCCCTACTGGCGGTCCTCGTCTCGTTCGTCGCGGCGTTCTTCATCGTCGCGTCGCACCGTTCCCCGAACGTCCGCGAGGGGTGGACGGTCGCGGCGGCGGTCGCGAAGTTCGCGATCGTCGCCTCGATGCTGCCGGCCGTCCTCGACGGCGCCGTCTTCGAGTGGTCGCTCGGCGCGTTCCTGCCCGGCGGCATCGAGTTCGTGCTCCGGGCGGACGCGCTGGGGATGCTGTTCGCGTTCCTCGCCAGCGGGCTGTGGATCGTCACCTCGTTTTACAGCATCGGCTACATGCGCGGCAACGACGAGACGAACCAGACCCGGTACTTCGCCGCGTTCGCGGTGTCGCTGTCGGCGACGATGGGGATCGCGTTCGCGGGGAACCTCGTGACGATCTTCGTGTTCTACGAGCTCCTCTCGATCGCGACGTACCCGCTCGTCGCCCACGACGAGACCGACGAGGCCCGCGCGGCCGGCCGGAAGTACCTCGCGTACACGATGTTCGGCGGCGGCGTGCTCGTGCTCGCCGGGACCGCGCTCGTCTACCTGATCGCCGGCAACGTCTCCTTTACGGCCGGCGGGATCGAGGAGCTGGCGAACGCCGACCCCGGCCTCGCGATGCTCGCCTTCTTCCTGCTCGCGATCGGGTTCGGCGTGAAGGCCGGCATCATGCCGCTCCACCAGTGGCTCCCCGAGGCGATGGTGGCGCCCACGCCCGTCTCCGGACTGCTCCACGCGGTCGCGGTCGTCAAGTCCGGGGCGTTCGGCGTCTCGCGCGTCGTCCTCGACGTGTTCGGGCCGGAGCTCGTCTTCGAGCTCTCGCTCCCGTTCGGCTTCTCGGCCGGGCTCGTCCTCTCGACCATCGGGGCGGTCACGCTGACCGCGGCCTCGATCATCGCCATGCGGAAGGACCACCTGAAACAGCGGCTCGCCTACTCGACGGTGAGCCAGCTGAGCTACATCATCCTCGGGCTCGGGCTGTTCGGGTGGTACGGGCTCGTGGGCGCGCTGCTGCACATCCCGGCGCACGCGTTCATGAAGCTCACCCTGTTCTTCTGTGCGGGGAACCTCCACGTCTCGACGCACACCGACTACATCTCCGAGATGGCGGGGATCGGAAAGCGGATGCCGCTGACGATGGGGGCGTTCACGGTCGCCTCGCTCGGAATGGCCGGCATCCCGCTGTTGGCCGGGTTCGTCAGTAAGTACTACATGCTGATCGGCGGGATCCGGATGGGCGCGCAATTCACCCCGGTCGCCTACTACCTCGTCGGTGCGCTGCTGCTCTCCGGCGTCCTCAACATCGCGTACTTCTGGCCGGTGATCTACACCGCCTTCTTCGAGTCCGAGGACGCCCACGACGCGAAACCGCTCGTCGACTTCCGGATGGGCGGGGAGTCGCGGTCGACGCTGCCGGCGACCGACGGGGGTCGACCGGAAGACGAAGATGAAGGCGGCGACGCCGACGACGAGGCCGACATCGACGAGGTCGTCGAGAGCGCCGAGGGGGACTCGGCGGTCGACACCGACTCGGACCCGACCGATGACGGCGATCTTCCGGGCGATTCCGACATTCCCGACGCGGAGATGGACGACCTCCCGACCGACGAGGAGGGAGTGGTTCGGCCGGACTTCGACACGAGCGATCGGGACTTCTCCGAGCCGGCAGAGCGCGTCGACACGGGCGACTACGCGGTCGACTCGCGCCCCTCTGACGCCGACGTGCCGTTCGGCGTGGGGCGCGGCGACGACAGCAGCGACGGCGATCGCGCGGATCATAGCGACGACGCCACTCACGGCGCTCACGACGACGACAGCCACGACGACGACAGCCACGACGACCACGACACCGAACATGACGACCACGCAGACCTCGCGGATCACGACGATCACGGCCACGCCGGCGGTCCGCCCGCGGGCGGCTGGGAGCACATCGCCGGGCTCGACGCCCTCCGCGGGCGCGAGTCGACGTGGTTCACGCTCGGGCCGATCCTCACCGCGATGAGCCTCGCGGTGCTGCTCGGCGTGATCCCCTACGAGATGGGCTTCCTGGAGCTGATCGAGCTCATCGTGGATACGCGGCTCCCCGAGGAGGTGATGCGGCCATGAATCCGATTCTCACGTCGGTTCCGCCGTACGTGCTGCTCGCGTTCGCCGCGCTCGCCGTGCTCGCGCTCCCGCGCCGGTCGGGCCATGCGGTGGCCGCGCTGGCGACCGCGTTCACCTTCGCGCAGGCCGTCCTGCTCGGCGACGGCGGGACGGGCGCGCACCTCGCGACGGGATTCCTCGGCTTCGACGTGGTCTTCTTCAACGTCGACCAGTTCTCGCTGCTGATGGGGGTCGTCGTCGGATTCCTCGCGACGGCGGCGGTGCTGTACGCGTACGGCACCGAGGCGCCGAAATGGGTGACGTCGCTCGCGCTGATATACGTCTCCTCAACGGTCGGGACGATCTACGCCGGCGACTGGCTCACCCTGATCTTCTTCTGGGAGCTGATGGCCGTCACCTCGACGCTGCTGGTGTGGCAGTACGGCGGCGCGGCGGTGCGGGCCGGCTACCGCTACGCCCTGTTCCACGGGATCGGCGGGACGTTCCTCCTCGGCGCGGTCGTCGTCCACGGCGCGTCGATGCTCGGGAGCGTGCCGGCCGCCGAGATCTTCCTGTTCTCGTCGACGACCGGAATCCACGCCTCCGCGACGCTGCTCGCGGCGATCGGGATCGGCGTCAACTGCGGGTTCATCTTCCTGCACACGTGGCTGCCGGACACCTACCCGCGCCCGCACGTCGCGGCCTCGGTGTTCCTCTCGGTGTTCACGACGAAGACCGCGGTGTACGTGATGTATCGCGCGTTCCCGGACGGGGGCTTGTGGCTCGCCTACCTCGGCGGGTTCATGGCGGTGTACGGGGCGTTCTTCGCGCTGCTGCAGTACGACCCGCGGCGGCTGCTGTCGTACCACATCCAGGCACAGGTCGGCTACATGCTGGCGGGACTCGGGCTCGCGACCGCCGTCGGTGACTTCGCCGTCACCGGCGGATTCGCGCACCTGTTCAACAACGTCCTCTACAAGAGCCTGCTGTTCATGACCGTCGGCGTCGTCGTCTACCGGACCGGCGTTGAGGACATCAGAGACATGGGCGGGCTCTGGCGGGTGATGCCTGTCACCTTCCTGCTGTACCTCGTCGGCGCCGCCTCGATTACGGCGGTTCCGGGGTTCAACGGGTTCATCTCGAAGGGGATGGTGATCGACTCCGCACACGAGATCCACAACTACGTGCTCCTGTTGGACAGCGGGCTCCTCTGGTGGCTGCTGATCCTCGGCGGCGTGGGGACGTTCATGTCGTTCATCAAGCTCGGCTACTACATGTTCTTCCACGGCTCGGCGACGCTGTCACCGAAGGACGCCACGCCGTTCCAGACCGCCGGGATGGTGCTCGCGGGCGGCGCGTGTGTCTTCTTCGGCGTGTTCTACTACCAGCTGATCGAGCTGATGCCGTTCACTGAGTTCATCCTCAGCGAGGACGTGTACTTCAAACCCTACAGCACGAGCCACCTGACCGAGTCGGCGTGGCTGATGGGGGCCGGCTTCGTCGGCTTCTTCGCGCTGAAGCGCCCGCTCGGCTGGCTCGCACACCACATGCGGGACGTCGACGCCGTGACGTACCCCGCCGCGTTCTACCTCGCTCGCGGGTCGGTCTGGGGCGTCACCGAGCTGTGGGCCGCCGTCGATCGGGCGGTGATGACCGCGATCGCGGCCGTCGAGTGGACCGCGATGAATCCGCGAGAAGCGCTCGGGCGCGCCGGCGTCGACGTCGAGATTCGGACCGGTATCGGCCGGAGCGTGCTCTTTCTGACGCTCGCCGCGGGGATCGCGCTGTTCGTGTTCATCCTCGCCTAGCCCGGCGCAGCTCGTTTTTATAAGTACCGACGGCCGACCGCCGTCGACCACGCTCGGTCGCGAGTGCGTTTATAAAGTCGAGCCTGATCGGACCCGTGAGTTCTTATTCCCCGAGCGGTGACAGACGGCTATGTTCACGGAGCGGTCCGACCTCGTCGCGGACGACGACCCGGTTCGGGGCTACGGCGTCGCGGTGACGCCCGGCCGGGAGGGACCGCTCGTGTTCGTCGCGGGCTACGGGGAACCCAACCGGCTGTACGCCCGCGACGGCGACCGCTTCGTCGACACGGCCTGTGGCATCGTCGCCGACGGGACCAGACACGGTATGGGTGTGTGCGCGGCCGACCTCGACGCCGACGGCTGTGAGGAGGTGTACGTCCACAACTGCACCAAGGGCGTCGACGGCGGCGGCGACCCGGACCTCCTGTTGAACCGACTCGAATCGGAACGGTACCGCTGGACCGACCTGTTCGCGCTCGACGTGAACGCGGACCGGCTCGCCGTGCGCGCCGGGCGGTCGGTCGCTGCGCTCGATCGCCTCGGGACCGGACGCTACGGGGTCGCCGTCTCCGGCTACGCCGCCCCCCTCTCCTTCTACGAGATCGGCGACGACGGCGAGATCACGGACATGGCCGACGCGGTCGGGCTGGAGGTCGACGGCGGCTGTCGGTCGCTGCTCGCGGTTCCGCACTGCTCGGGCGAGGGCGACCTGTTCGCGGGCGTCGAGCGCGGGCCGAACCGTCTGTTCCGAAACGACGGCGGCCACTACGACATCGCCGACGGCGGCACGGACCTCTCGGACCCCGCGGGAGACACGCGGGGGGCCGCTCTCGTCGATGAGGACGGGCGGTTCGCGTTCGCGGTCGGCAACGAGAGCGGCCCGAACCGACTCCTCCGTCAAGCGCCTGACGGCGGGTTCGTCGACGCCGCGCCGCCCGCGTTCCGCGACACCGGACGCGTTCGGACCGTCGTCGCCGCCGACTTGGACAACGACGGGCGCGAGGAGCTGTTCTTCAACGCCTCCGGCGAGCCGAATCGGCTCTTCGCTCGGGAGGGCGAGAACGGCGACGGGGATAACGACGGCGCGCGCTGGCGCCGGGTCGACCCGGGGCCGGCCGCCGAGCCGGACGGGTACGGGACCGGCGCGGTGGCCGCCGACATCGACCGGGACGGCGTCCTCGAACTGATAGTGGTCCACGGCGAGGTCGCGGCCCAACCGATCTCGGTGTACAAGGACCCGACCGCGGCGACAGCCGGGTGGCTCCGCGTCCGGCCCACGACGCGTCACGGGGCGCCCGCGCGAGGCGCCGTGGTCCGGCTCGAAACCACGGACGGCGTCCAGCGTCGCACCGTCGACGCCGGCGGCGGCTGTCTCTGCCAGACGGAGCCGGTGGCGCATTTCGGACTCGGCGGAGCGACCCCGGTCCGAGTGGACGTCAGGTGGCCGGACGGCCGCGGTCGAACGCTGACCGACCCGGCGGCGAACGCGGAGACCGAGGTCGAACACCCCTCGCAGACCGCGGCGTCGGCCGGGAGGCGACGGGGTCACGGGCGGATCGAAGGGGACGGCGGCCGCTCTCTCGGTCGGTGAGACCGAGTCGCTCGCCAGAACTGCCGCCCTTCGCAGGTTCAAGTATCCGGAGGTGTACGGACGGGTATGGTAGATCCGACTTCCGACCTCGAGGAGGACGTCGACGAGGAGTCCGCGCCGACCTGTGCGACCTGTACGGAGCCGGCGCTGGGAACCGATCGCCGGACGGTGACGTGGGTAGACGGCGACGACGCCGTACATCGACACTTCTGCTCGCAGGCCTGCAGAGACGGGTGGACGGACGAGCGACCGTCGGCGGGGGGGTGACGCGGAGGGGAGGAGAGCGGAGTGGTCCGACTCGGGGCGCGTCGCGGGAGGCTTTTTCACCATAGGGGTGGTATCGGGAGATATGATATCGCTCGACGAGGCCGTGACGGCCCGACTGGAGTCGCACGGCGAACGGTTCGAGGTGCTGATCGACCCCGACGCCGCGCTCGCGATGAAACGCGGGGAGTTCGAGGGCGACTTGGAAGACGTGATCGCCGCCGAGGACGTGTTCGAGAACGCGTCTCGCGGCGACCGTCCGGCCGAAGAGGACTTAGAGACGGTGTTCGGCACGACCGACGCGCTGGAGATCATCCCCGAGGTCGTCGAGCGCGGAGAGATCCAGATCACCGCCGAACAGCGCGAGGAGATGATGGAGCGCAAACACAACCAGCTCGTCACCACCATCACGCGCAACGCGGTGAACCCGCAGATGGACGACTCGCCGCACCCGCCCGAACGCATCGAGCGCGCCCTCGAAGAGGCGGGCTTCCAGGTCGACCCGATGGAGCCGGTCGAGAACCAGGTCGACGACGCCCTCGAGGCGCTCCGTCCCGTTATCCCGATCCGTTTCGAGGAGGTGACGATGGCGGTCCAGCTCCCCGCCGACTACGCGGGCTCCGGCCAGGCGCAGATCCGCGAGTTCGGCGATCTCGAACGCGAGGAGTGGCAGAACGACGGCTCGTGGGTCGGCGTTCTCACCTTCCCCGCCGGGCTCCAGAACGACCTGTACGACCTCGTCAACGAGGTAACGTCCGGCGAGGGCGACGCTCGCGTGATCAAGGACAAAGACGAGCTGCGGACGCGGTAGGGCGTCGAGCGCGCCGGGGCCGCGGCCGGGTTCGACCGATCGCCATACGTGTCGCGGCCGAGAGCTTCATACCCGGTCGCGGGCCTCTGTTTCTGCATGCACGAGCGCGCGGCGGAGTTCGCGGAACGGGCGCGGGACCGACACGGCGTCGATCTGGACGTACTTGAGTTCGACGCCGGGACGAAGACGGCGGCCGCGGCCGCCGGCGCCGTCGACTGCGACACCGCGGCGATCGCCTCCACCATCGTGGTGTCGCTCTCGGGCGGGGCGGTCGGAGCTGACGGGGCGGTCGGAGCCGACGGGGACCGACTCGTCGCGGCGATCACGAGCGGGGCGAATCGGCTCGACTTGGACGCGGTCGCAGAGCGGTTCGACGCCGACTCGGCAGCGATGGCGGACCCCGAGCGGATCCGCGAGGTCGTCGGCTGGAGCATCGGCGGCGTTCCGCCGATCGGCCACGACGCCGCCCTCCCGACCGTCCTCGACCCGACGCTCACGGAGTACGAGACCGTCTACGGCGCGGCGGGAACCCCGAGCGCGCTGTTCCCGGTCGATCCGGAGACGCTCGCCGACCTCGCCGACGCGACGGTCGTCGATCTCACCGAGTGATCCGAGATGTCGATCCCGGGCTCTACGGACCGAGTTGTTAATCCGGGACGCTCTCGACGGTCGTTTTATTAACACACACTTGTGAAATAACAAACTTTTTCTGTTAATCTGCGGTATCGATCGGTATGACTCACTCACGGCGGTCGGTGTTGCGGCACGGCGCCGGCCTCGCGGCCGCGGGGACGGCGGCGTCGCTGGCCGGGTGTTCCGGCGCCGCGGACAGCGGCTCCGGGGAGTTCGGATCCGGCTACGCCGCCTTTTTCACTCTCAACGACTGGGCGAACCGGGTCGCGGGCGACCACGCGAGCTTCGAGGACCCGGTCGACGTGGGACAGCTCGGGCACGGCTGGACGCCCGACGGGAACCTCGCCGCCGACGTGGCTTCGACGGACGCGTTCGTCTACCTCGACACCCCGGAGTTCTCGTGGGCGCAGGACCTGGCCGCGACGCTACGGGCGGACTACGACACGGTGGCCGTGATCGACGGGCTCGACGGGTTGGGAGACGACCTCCTCGAATGGGATCACTCGCACGGAGGCGGGGAGCACGACGGGGAGACGCACGAGGGGGGACACGACGAGAGCCGGGACGAATCGGAACAGGGTGGCGGTCAGCACGACCCCCACGTGTGGGTCGACCCGGTGTTCGCCGCCGACATCGTCGACACCATCGCGACGGGCCTCGGCGAGGCGGACCCGGATAACGCCGACGACTACGCCGACAACGCCGCCGCGTACGCCGAGGAGCTCGACGCGGTCGACGCCGCCTTCGAATCGATCGCCGACGAGGCCGCGCGCGACGTGGCGGTCATGGCGGGACACAACTCCTTCCAGTACCTGGAGGCGCGCTACGGCTTCCGACTCCACTCCCCGGTCGGCGTCTCGCCGCAGAACGAGCCGACGCAGACGGAGATCGCCGACACGATCGAGCTCGTGAATGCGGAGGGGATCGACGCAGTGCTGTACGACCGCTTCGAGTCGCCCAGGCTCGCCGAGTCGATCGTCGAGAACAGCGACGCCACCGAGGCGGTCCCCGTCACGTCCGCCGGCGGAACGACCCGCGAGTGGAACGACGCCGGGTACGGCTACCTCGAACAGATGACCGAGATCAACGTCCCCGCCTTCGAGCGGGCGTTCGGGGTACAGTGAACGGAGCCGGCGCCGGCTCGCCGGCCGAACGGCCGGCGCGCGGCGACGGCGGACTAAAAGAGCTAAACGTACGGACGACCCAGACCGAACACACGCAGTGACCGCGATTGTCGACCTCGACGGCGTGACGTTCGCCTACGGCGACACCGTCGCCGTGAGAGACGTCTCCCTGACGGTCGAAGAGGGCGACTTCCTGGGGATAGTGGGGCCGAACGGCTCCGGGAAGACCACCCTGCTCCACCTCATGCTCGGGCTCCACGAGCCCGACGAGGGGTCCGTCGAGCTGTTCGGTCGCCCTGTCGCCGAGTTCGACGACGGCGGCCGGATCGGATACGTCTCCCAGAAGGCGACGAGCCGCGGCGGCGCGATGCCGGTCACCGTCCGCGAGTGCGTCACCATGGGCCGGTTCGCGCACGCCGGGCGGGGGCGACTCTCCGAGGCCGACCGCGCCGCCGTCGCGGACGCCATCGAGACGGTCGGTATCGGTGACCTCGCCGACCGCCTCGTCTCGGAGCTGTCCGGCGGCCAGAAGCAGCGGGCGTACATCGCCCGGGCCCTGGCGAGCGACGCGGACCTGCTCGCGCTCGACGAGCCGACCGTCGGCGTCGACGCCGAGTCTCGCGACGCCTTCTACGCCCTCCTCGACGAGCTGAACGGCGAGGGGATCACCATCATCCTCATCGAACACGACATCGGCGTCGTCACCGACCGCGCGAACCGCATCGCCTGTGTCAACACCGAGCTGTACCACCACGGGGACACCGAGTCGTTCGTCGAGAGCGACGCCCTGGCGGAGGCGTACGGCACCACCGGACAGGTCGTCCACCACCACCACTGATGAGCGAGGAATCACCTTCGGACGGGGGAAACCGCTCACGTCCCGACCGGGGCCTCCGCCGGACCGCCGAACTCGCTGGGATCGCGGTCACGGCCGCCGTCGCCGCCGTCATGCTCGGATTCGTCCTGCTCTACTGGGCGCAGGACCTCCCGGTGGCGAGCGACCTGTACGCCGGGTTCCGCTCGTTCGGCCGCGGGATGGACGCCGCGTTCGGCACGAACGTGTTCCGGCATCCGATCATGTGGCAGTCGATGGCGACCGGCGTGCTCGTCGGGGTCGTCGCCCCGTTGGTCGGGTCCTTCCTCGTCCACCGCGAGATGGCGCTGATCGGCGAGACGCTCGCGCACACCGCGTTCGCCGGAGTCGCGATCGGCATCCTCGTCACCTCTTCGACCGGGTGGAACGGCTCGCTGCTGCTGGTCGCGCTCGGGGTCGGAATCCTCGGCGCGCTGGTGGTCCAGTGGCTCACCGAGCGCACCGACGCGTACGGCGACGTGCCGATCGCGATCATGCTCAGCGGGAGCTTCGCGGTCGGTACGCTGATCATCAGCTACGGCGACGGGCTCACCGGCGTCAACGTGCAGGGGTACCTGTTCGGGAACCTCGCGGTCGTCACGCCGGAGGGGGCGCGGCTGATGGGCGCGCTCGCCCTGATCGTCGTCGCGGGCGTGGCGTTGACGTACAAGCAGCTCCTGTTCATCACCTTCGACGAGCAGGCCGCGCGGGTCGCCCAGCTCAACGTCACCGGCTACAACACGCTGCTCGTGGTGTTGACCGCGGTCGTCGTCGTCGGCGCGATGCAGGTGCTCGGCGTCATCCTCGTCGCCGCGATGCTCGTCGTCCCGGTCGCGGCCGCCTCCCAGATCGCCCGGAGCTTCCGCGAGACGATGTACCTCGCGGTGATATTCGGCCAGCTGTCGGTGATCGGCGGCTTCGCCGTCTCGATCGGCCTCGGACTCCCCTCCGGCGGGTCGATCGTCGTCACGGCCATCGCGGTGTACCTCGCGAGCATCGTCGGCTCCGGCTTCTCGGTGAAGGCGATCTCGGCGCACGGGTGACCGGCGTTCGCCGGGCTCTCGCGGGGAGACCGCCGGACGGTCGCGCCCGCTTTCCACAGACCCTTATGTACCGGTCCCGACCGAGGGGTATGGGAGAGACAGAAACCTACGCGATCACCGGTCCCGACGGTGACGAGGAGTCCTTCGAACTGCCCGCCGGTCTCGTCGACGTGCTCAGCCAGCAGGGCGAGAAGCCGACTCGCGTCGTCAGCGACGTGGTCGTGCAGGCGATGGCCCAGCAGGCGCACGTGATCGCTCACCACAGCGAGGGCGAGGTCCCGGACGACATCGAGGAGATTAACGACACCGCCGCCGAGCTGTTCGAGGAGCGCTTCGGGCAGTCGCTCGAAGACGCGCTCGGTCACTCGCACTGAGCCGTCCGCTCGGTCCGACGCGGACCGGCTGACGCGCGCCGTTTTTTCGCTGCACGAGGATGCCGAAGGCGCCCCGGCAGGTCGCTTAAGCCGCCGGAACGCGTACCTTTGGGTATGGAAACCGACTCGGACGCGCCGGTGCTGATCTTCGACGGCGACTGCCCGTACTGCTCGGTGGCGGCCGTCGCGCTCCGGCGGCTGGACGATGTCGTCGCGGTGCCGTGGGAGGCCGACCCCGTCGGCCCGTTCCTCGACGCGCAGTTCGGCTCGCGGCCGTTCGCGATGGTACTCGCCGACCCCGGCGAGCGGCGGGTGTACGCCGGCCGCTCGGCGGCCGGGGAACTGGCCGAGCGCGCCGGGACCCCCGGGATCGTCGGCGGGCTCGTTCGCGACAACTACGACAGGATCGCCGGCGTCGTCGGAGCGCTGTCGGGACGCGGCCGCGACCCCGACGATGTCCACGACACCTACCGGCTGACCGATGCCGCGATCGAGCTCGTCGCCGACCTTCGCGACGCCGCGATCGACCCGCCGGAGGCGCTGCCGTGAGCGGGGACGACGCGGGCGGCAAAGAGGGAAGCGACACGGGCGACGGAGCGGTCCGACGCGACGGAACCGGCGGCACCTACACCCTCCTCGTCGAACTCGCGGCGCCGGCGGCGATCGAGGTCGGCGCGCTCGGCGGGCATCGGTTCGAGCCCGGCGGCTACGCGTACACGGGCAGCGCGCTCGGCACCGGGGGCTTCTCCCGCGTCGACCGCCACCGCCGGACCGCTCGCGGCGAGCACGACGTGCGCCACTGGCACGTCGACCACCTGCTCGGCCACCCCGACGCCCGGATCGACGAGGTCGTCCGGAGCGTCGGCGCCGACGTGGAGTGCGCGGTCGCCGGTCGGCTCCCGGCGGGCCCGGTCGACGGCTTCGGCGCGTCCGACTGCGACTGCGGGAGCCACCTCGCCGCGGCCGACGATGGGGAAGCGCTCGACGAGTTCGCCGCGCGAGTCCGCGAGGCACACGAGGACGCAGTCGCGGGAACCGACGCTGCGGTCGACGCGGTCGCCGGATCGGCAGACGGCGTCGACCGCGACGCGAACGGCGCGAGCGCGACCCGGTGAGCCGCCGCGGGTTCGCCCGACGACGCGAGCGCCGACCTACAGGTCGTACCGATCGACGATGTCGGTGAGCTGTTCGCGGCGCCCCTCGATCGCCTCGTCGCGCAGCGCCTCCTCCTCCGGCGTCGGCGTCGTCAGCTGTGGCACGCTCGCCGGATTCCCCTCGTCGTCGAGCGCGACGAACGTGAAGTAAGAGGTCGTCGTGCGCCGCTGTTCGTCGGTCCGCGGGTTCTCAGCGCGCACGTCGACCTTCACGTCGAGGCTCGTGTTCCCCACGCTGAACACGTAGCCCTCGATGACGACGACTTCGCCCATCTCGATGGAGGAGATGAAGTCGACGTGGTCCATCGAGGCGGTGACGACCTGTCGGTTCGAAAATCGCATCCCGGCGATGGCGCCGCAGATGTCCATCCAGTGGAGGACCGCGCCCCCGAGCGCTCGCCCGAGGTTGTTCGTGTCGTTCGGCAACAGCAGTTCGGTCATCTCGGTGTACGACTCCGCGACCGTTGCCGTCTCGTCCATGTCGTCGGTGGGACGGGGGCCGACTTCAACCCGGTGACCAGCGACCGGCGGGGGACGGCGTGCGGAGGGGTCGGGCAGTGAACGGATCGAGCGTCAGGCGCCCCCCTGCGGACCGTCGTCGAACCGGACCGAGTCCTGCGGGCGGCCCGCCTCGTCTATCACTTCGTCGGAGACGATGATCGGGCAGTCGATCCGGACGGCGAGCGCGAGCGCGTCGGAGGGGCGCGCGTCGAAGACGAACCGCTCCGGCTCGCCGTCCTCGTACCGCTCGGCGTCGACCTTCGCGTAGAAGGTTCCGTCTCGGAGGTCGTCGACGCGGACGCGGTCGATCGCGCCGCCGAACTCGGTGAGGATATCGACGAGGAGGTCGTGCGTCAGCGGTCGGTCGAACGGCTCCCCCTCCAGCGCCATCCCGATCGACTGGGCCTGATCGGCGCTGACGAAGATCGGGACGTACTCGCCGCGCGCGGACAGGATGACCGCCGGCACGTCGCCGCCGGGTGCGGAGCCCGCTCCGACCCCGACGACCTCGGCTTCGTGTTCCATACCGGATCGTGGCGGGGGCGGCATGAATAGCTGTCCCACGCGACCGTCCCCGCGGCGGCCGGCACCGACCGCTCCGCGTCGGCCCCGAAAGGCGGGCCACTCACTCAGCGGTCGCCCCAGTGCCAGTACGCCCAGCCGATAGTGAACACGAGCGCGGCGCCGAGGAAGAAGACGACGCCGGGTTCGAGCAGCGAGACGGCGTAGTCGGCCAACGGGTCGACGACGTACTCGACGGTGCCGTCGATCTCGCCGCCTCCGCCCCCGCCGGATTCGGGAGCCGTCTCGATCGAGGGGCCGTCCGCGGCGGCGTCGCCGCCGTCGCTTCCAGCACCTCCGTCCCCCGTGGTCGTCGTCACGCGGGCGGTCGGGCCCGCCACCGAGAGAACCTGTTGGACCGCGACCGCCGCCAGCCCGATGACCCCGTAGCCGCCGAGCAGCCGCATCAGGGCCGATTTGATCCCGCCCGACGCCTTCGAGCCGCCGGCGAACAGCACGAGCGGCTCGTCCGCGGCCGCGTACACGTCCATCTCCCGGCCCTTCTCGGAGTAGGTCGTGTCGACGACGTCGACGAGGTCGGCGCCGTCGAGCTTCGAGAGGTGGTACTGGACGTTCTGGAGCGAGGTGTCGACGGCGGCCGCGAGCTCCGACTTCGTCGCCGGCTCGTCGTGGAGGTGGGTGAGGATCTCGCGCGCCGTCTCGGAGCCGAGCGCGGCGATGAGCTCGTCCGCGTCGTCGTCGTCGACGCCGACCACGCGGGGCTCGCGGTCTTCGGGGGTCGCGTCGGGGAGGGAGGGCAACAGCCGCGACATACCAGCCACTCCGCCCCGTGAGAATACAAATTTGTTGGATCTTCGAGGCGGCGGACGGGCTCACCGACTCACAAACCCTAAACGCGGCGACGGAGTACATCGTGGCAATGACAGAGACGCCAGGGGGATCCGACGGCGCGTCCCCGCCCCCGACGGCGAGCGACCCGGCCGTGACCGACGGCAGCGAGGATGCCGCCGAGATCGGCGCGTCCGAGCCCTCCTCCGGCGACGAGCCCGGATCGGTGACGGTGGTCGGAACCGCGCACGTCTCCGAACAGTCCGTCGACGAGGTCGAGGAGACCATCGAGCGCGAGCGGCCCGACGTGGTCGCCGTCGAGCTCGACGAGGGCCGGTACCGACAGATGAACGGCGAGAGTCCCGACGACCTCGACGCGAGCGATCTGCTGCGCGGCAACACCGTCTTCCAGTTCCTCGCGTACTGGATGCTGTCGTACGTCCAGACCCAGCTCGGCGACCGGTTCGACATCGAGCCCGGCGCCGACATGCGGGCCGCAATCGACGTGGCCGAGGGGCTCGGCATCGACGTGGCGCTCGTCGACCGGGACATCCAGACGACGATCCAGCGGTTCTGGGCCCGGATGTCGATCACCGAGAAGTTACGGATGGTCGGCGGACTGGCGTTCGGCGTCACTGACTCCCGCGTCGTCGGGGTGTTGGTCGGGCTGTTCGTCGGTATCCTCGCCGGCCCGGTGATCGGACTCTTCGGCGGCAGCGTCGGCGTCACCGACGCGCTGCTGACGAGCGTCACCGGCGGCGTGCTCGCCGCGGTCGCGGTCGCGATCGCCGTCGATCAGGCCGGGAAGGTCGCGCTCTCGCCCGACGGGCGCCTCTACGCCGCGGCGATACTGGGCGTCGCGTCCGGGATCACCGCCGCCGCGGTCGGCGCGCTCGACGGAGTCGTCGCGACGTACCTCGGCGGATTCACCGTGCGTGCGGTCGGGAGCCTCGGACTCGGGATCTCGCTCGGCCTGACACTCGGCGTGCTCGCGTCGCTCGCGATGAGCGTCGTCGGGCGAGAGAGCCCCGAATCCGAACACGGCGGGATCGAGGAGCTGGACATGGAGGACCTGACCGACACCGACGTGGTGACGATGATGATGGAGGAGTTCCGGCAGTTCTCTCCGGGCGGCGCGGAGGCGCTCATCGACGAGCGCGACGCCTTCATCGCCCACCGGCTCGTCGCCCTCCGCGAGGCCGGTCACGACGTGGTCGCCGTCGTCGGCGCGGGCCACCGCGCGGGGATCGAGGGGTACCTCGCGAACCCCGCGTCGCTCCCACCGATGGAGGACCTCGTCGGGAAGGAGGGCGGGCGCGGGCTCCCGTGGAAGAAGGCGATCGGCTACGCCATCACCGTCGGCTTCGTGGGCTTCTTCGTCCTGCTCGCGCTCGCCGGCGTGGAGAACGCGTTCCTGTTCCGGCTGTTCGGCGCGTGGTTCCTGATCAACGGCGCGTTCGCGTTCGCGTTCGCGAAGCTCGCCGGCGCGCGCTGGACCTCCGCCGGCGTCGGGGGCGCCGTCGCGTGGATGACCTCGATCAATCCGATGCTCGCGCCCGGCTGGTTCACCGGCTACGTCGAGCTCCGGAGCCTGACGGTGAACGTCGGCGACATCGGGCGGCTCAACGAGCTGCTCTCCGACGAGACGCAGTCGCCCTCGGAGCTGGTCTCGGCGATGCTCGACGTGCCCCTGTTCAAGCTCATCGTCGTCGTCGCGATGACGAACATCGGCAGCATCGTCGCGAGCTTCCTGTTCGCGGTGTACGTCATCCCCGCGATGTTCGGCGACGTGGGGGGCGTCGACGAGGTGGGACGGCTCATGATCGAGGGCGCGAGCACCGGCGCGGAGTTCCTCAGGAACCTGATCACGGGGGGAGCATGAGCGGGTTCCTTCGTGGGGGGCGCGCATGAGCGGAAGCCTCCAGGGCCGTCGGATCGCGGGGCTCTACTTCAGCGGGGCCGAGATCCGCGACCTGCTGGTCGCGTGGCTCGCGCTCGGCGTCGCGTTCACGTTCTTCTTCGTGAACGGCACCGCCGGCTTCGACCGGCTGCTCGCGGCGGGGGTCGTCCCGCCGCTGCTGGTCGGCCTGCTCACCGCGGGGGTCGCGTTCCTCCTCCACGAGATCGCCCACAAGGTCGTCGCGGTCCACTACGACCAGGTCGCCGAGTTCCGCGCGGACAACAGCATGCTGTTCCTGGCCGTGATGAGCTCCCTCTTGGGCTTCATCTTCGCCGCGCCAGGAGCGGTCCACCACCGGGGGCGGCTGACGCCCCGCGAACACGGCCACATCGCGCTGGCGGGACCGGTCGTCAACCTCCTGCTCACGCTCGTCTTCCTGCCGGCGCTCCTGCTCGGTCCGGTCGTCGGGAGCCCGGTGCTCACCCTGATCGGCTCGCGCGGGATCGCGATCAACGTCTTCCTCGCGGCGTTCAACCTGATCCCGTACGGCCCCCTCGACGGGAAGACCGTGATCGGGTGGAGTAAGGGCGTGTGGGCCGGCTCCTTTGCCCTCTCCGTCCTGCTCACCGTCGGCCTCGTGTTCGTCGGCGGGCTCGGCTTCGGCGGGCCGTTCTGAGCCGATCATCGTCGGCCTCGGCGGTCCCGTCGATTTGCTCCGCGGGAACGGTGCGCTTTTGCTCCGCCGGCGTCCCTCGACACACATGACCGAGGGCGACGGCGGCGAGACGGGGGCCGACGAAGGAGCGACGAGCGACGCCGACGAACTCACTTACGCGGACGCCGGCGTCGACATCGACGCCAGCGAGGCGGCGACCGCGGCGCTGATCGGCGCGGTCGGCGAGGGCGAGGGCGACTACGCCGGCCTGCTCGACATCGGCGACCGCTACCTCGCGCTGGCGACCGACGGCGTCGGGACGAAGCTCCTCGTCGCCGAGGCGCTCGAAGACTACTCCACCGTGGGGATCGACTGCATCGCGATGAACGTCAACGACCTGGTCGCCGCCGGCGTCCGCCCCGTCGCGTTCGTCGACTACCTCGCGGTCGACGAGCCGGACGAGCGGTTCGCCGAACAGGTGGGCGAGGGGCTCGCGCGCGGCGCCGAACTCGCCGACATGGAGCTCGTGGGCGGCGAGACGGCCGTGATGCCCGACGTGATCAAGGGCCTCGATCTGGCGGGGACCTGCGCCGGACTCGCCGCGAAAGAGGCCGTCTTCGACGGCGAGGCGCGGCCGGGCGACGCGCTGGTCGGGTGGGAGTCGTCGGGGATCCACTCGAACGGGCTCACGCTCGCGCGCGAGGCCGCGACCCGCGACCACGCGTACACCGACCCCTGCCCGTTCGAGGGGTACGAGACGGTCGGCGAGGCCCTCTTGGAGCCGACCCGGATATACACCGATCTGCTTGACCCGATGCGCGAGCACGGCGTGCGCGGCGCGGCCCACGTCACCGGCGGCGGGTGGACCAACCTGACGCGGCTCGGCGCGAATCGGTACGTCGTCGACGACGCCTTCGACCCCCAGCCCGTCTTCGAGTTCGTGCAGTCCGAGGGCGACGTCTCCGACGAGGAGATGCACCGGACGTTCAACATGGGAACCGGCTTCGTCGCCGCCGTGGACCCCGACCGTGCCGAATCGCTGGCCGACGAGAGCGGCGGGCGCGTGATCGGGCGGGTGGAGGAAGGAGACAGTGAGGGCGACGAGGGGAGCGTCGCGATCCGCGGACTGGAGCTGTAGGAAGAAACAGGCGTTCGGACCGACATTTTCGTCGGCGCAGTGAACACGTCCAAAGCCCCAGCCACTCGGTTATACGTGGTTGCTGGCAGATCGGTGGCGAACACGTCCAAAGCCCCAGCCGCTCGGTTATACGTGATTGCTGGCAGATCGGTGGCGAACACGTCCAAAGCCCCAGCCGCTCGGTTATACGTGGTTGCTGGCAGATCGGTGGTGAACACGTCCAAAGCCCCAGCCGCGAGGACTCGCGTGGCTCGCTGCGCTCCTCGTCACTCGCTCCGCTCGTTCCAGCGGTGCTTGTGTCGCCAAGCGTCGTCCTCGCGGCTGCCCCTTTGAGTCCCACCCGCACCGCCCAGCACCGCAGCCTCATTCCTCCCCAGCCTCGCGGTTCGCGCTCTACGAGCGCTCACCGCGTCCCTCGCACGCGCTGTTCGCGCCCTTCGGGCGCTCACAGGCGCGCGCCACCGCACGGATCTCAGATCAGGAGTCGTCGTCGCCGTCTTGCGCCGCGTCGACCCTGTCCGCCGTCGACTCCAACGCCTCGGCGAGCGTCCGCGCCTGCGCGGGCGAGAGGTCGACCTCGTCGGCGTGGGCGGTGAGGTCGTCGATCGCTGTGTTGTCGAGTTCGAGTTCGAGGGTGACGTGCTCGGGGTCCTCCCGCGGCGCCGTGACGTTCACGACGCCGGGCGCGTCAGCCTCGAAGTCGTGGCCCCGAGCGCGACCGTCGACCATATCGAGCGTGGTGTAGGCGTTCACGCGGAGCAGCCGGTCGCTCATCGGCTTGCCTCCCTGTCGGTCGCTCGCATCGTCAGTCGTCCGCCGGCGTCGGCGGGGCATCCTCCATCGAGTCGTTCTCGGCGTACGGGTACCAGGTGCGCTTCGTGTTGTGCATCATCGGGTCCTCGTAGTCGGTCTCCTCGGGGTCCACGAAGGCGTCCAGTTCGTCGTCGTCGTGCCGGGCGACGAACGCGCGGAACGACTCGCCCTCGTCGCGCTCGCCGGCGAAGCTCTCGACCAGGTTCGCGATCGCGCCCGGCACCTCGTCGGCGGGCACGCGCTGGGTGACCCACCGGGCGAACTGCGGGTTCTCGCCGAGCCCCCCGCCGAGCCCCACGTCGAGCGCCTCGACCGGGTCGCCGTCCTTGCGGGTCTTCATCCCTCGCAGGCTCACGTCGGCGATCTGCGGCTGCGCGCACGAGGCCGTACAGCCGGAGAGGTGGATGTGGAACTCGTCGACGTCGTCGGGGAGGTCGACGTTGGCCTTCAGCCAGCGAGCGAACCGGACCTGCCGGTTCTTCGTCTCGACGATCGACAGCGAGCAGAACTCCGTCCCGGTACACGCGACCGAGCCGCGCATGAACGGCGAGGGGTCGGGCGAGTAATGGTCGAGCAGCGGCTCGTCGAGGAAGTCGTCGAGCGCCGCGTCGGGCACGTCGGTGACGATGACGTTCTGGCGCTGCGAGAGCCGGACCTCGCCGGAGCCGTACTCCTCGGCGAGGTCGGCCAAGTCAAGCACGTCGCTCGCGCCCATCCGCCCGACAAGCACGTTCAGCCCGACGAAGTTCCGCCCGTCCTTCTGGTCGTGGACGCCGATCAGGTCGTTGCGCTCGCCCTCGCCTGTGTTGTACGTGTACTCCTCGCGAACGTCGCGACCGGCGGTCTCGAGCTCGAAGTCGACGTACTCCTCCTGAAGCGTCTCGCGGACCTCGTCCGCGCCCCACTCGTCGACGAGGAACTTCACCCGCGCGTTGTACCGGTCCTCGCGGTCGCCGTAGTCGCGGAACAGCGCGGAGAGCCCGCCGGCCACGTCCGGCACTCGCTCCGGCGGCACCCACACGTCGATGTCGCGGGCCAGCCGCGGCTCGTTGCGCGAGAGCCCGCCGCCGACCCGGACGTTGAATCCGACTACGTCTCCGCTTTCGTCGCCGTCGCCGTCACTGTCTCCGCCGTCTCCGCCTCCCTCGACCGCCTTGTACGCGGGCTCGAACGCGAGGTCGTTGATGTCGCCCTGCCCGGAGCCGTCGGCGGAACCGGTCACTGACACCTTCCACTTCCGCGGGAGGTTCGCGTGGTCGTCGTTGCCCTTGAACGTCTCGTTGAGCTCGCGGATCACCGGCCACGCGTCGATCACCTCCTGGCCGTCCTTGCCCGCGACGGGGTTCCCGACGATGTTCCGCCAGGAGTCACCACACGCCTGCTGGGTCGAGAGGCCGTTCGCCTCCAGCTTCTCGAAGATCGCCGGCACGTCCGACAGCTCGATCCAGTGGAGCTGGATCGACTGGCGGGTGGTGAAGTCGGCGTACGCGTCGCCGAATATCGGGTTCACCCCGGGACCGCGGGCGTACTCGTCGGCGATCTCGCCGACGGTCCGGAGCTGTCCCGGTTCGAGCACGCCGTTCGGGGTCCCGATCCGCATCATGAAGTACCCCTCCTGTCCGTTCCGCTGGTGGTACAGACCCCACCACTTGAACCGCTCGAACCACGCGTCCCGCTCGTCGTCCGGGATCGAGTCGTAGCCCTCCTCGGCGAACTCGAACAAGCGGTCGCGGATATCGTTGCCGTACACCTCCGATTTCCAGTTCTCGACGTCCGTTGGCATCGATCCGGTCTACACCCGACGCCCACATAGGCGACCGCGTCGAGTCAACGTTCCCCGGTGCCCCACCGATGTGGCACGTGTTGCCGTTTCCTCAGCGCCGCACGCGACGGACCGCAGAGCGGTCGAGTCCGGCGAACTCACCCCCGCGAACCCGCCCGATCGGGACCCAACCGGTCGTCCCCGTCGCCCCGCACGCGATACACTGGCCGTAGACCCGCGCCTCCACGGTCGACCCGTCGACGCCGACCGACTGGAAGTTTTCGACGACCAGGTCCGCGAGCGCGCACTCGCAGAGATCCGGCGCGTCGAGCCGCCACAGTTCGCTGACTCGCACTTCCCGGCTGTCGTTGACGGAGATCCACGCCCCGTCGTCGAGGACGCGCAAACGAGTGGTCACACCCCTTCTTCGCCCGCGACCGCCCAATGGGTGACGGTGGTCGCAAGCGGCGACAGTTTCGATGACGCCGTGAGATCGCAAAACCGACCGACTGCGCCGAGGTGACGTGTGAAAGTATCTTCCGCACTACCGGACACGAAATCCGGTATCCACGAGTAGTGGTTCGATTTACATGTGTGACGGGACTTATGGCGCGTGTCCGCTTACGTCGGTGTGATGACCGATTCGGTTCCCGACTCTACCGGCGATCCGCCCGACAGCCCGATCGACGACCGCGAGTACCGACAGCACGCGTCCGCGGACGTGGCGCCCGAGCTCTTCGACGACACTCCGGAGGGACGATGACGCAGCGAAGCAATCACCACATGACCGACGACGAACGAGAAGCGGACGAGGCCGATCGGCGGGGAGAAGAGGCGGACGCGGAGGGAGAGACGGACACCGAACCCGACGACGGCACGGGCCACCTCGACGACATCGAGGACGGCGCCGGCTGCACGGAGATCTGGGAGCGACTCTCTGAGCGCCGGGAGGGGTGACACCTCGCGATCGCGCGGGTGCCCCCGCGGGAACGGTTCCGGTCGGCCCGAATTCCTCCTACGACAGGTGCGCGGCGATGTCCGCCTCGGTGATGATCCCGACCGTCTCGCCGCCGTCGGTCACCATCACGGCCTTGTAGTGGTCGAGTAAGTTCCGGACCTCGTCGACGGTCGCTCCGGGCGCGACGGTGGGGAACGACTCGCTCATCACTTCGCTGACCGGGTGATCGCCCACGTTCTCGCCGGCGTGGACCACGTCGCCCTGACTGATCGAGCCGACCGGAACGCCGTTCTGTAACACCGGGAGCTGCGAGTACGCCTCTTCCTCCATCAGGTCGACCGCCTCGCGTACCGCGTCGTCGGGCGCGACGCTTATCACCGTCTCGTTCATCAGGTCGCTCGCGCGGACGACCTCGCCCTCCGCCTCCTGTAACGCGTTGACGATCCGCCGGAGCGTCGAGAGCCGCGGGTCGACGTCGCCGCCTTCGATCCGCGCGATCAGCGGCTGTGAGACCTCGGCGGCGTCCGCGAGTTCGCTCTGCGTCAACTCCAGCGTCGTCCGCTGCTCTCGGAGGTCCTGCGGCGTCGGGAGTTCCATACGGTGGATAACTAGGGGTTATTAGAAAAGGTTTCGGCAACGACCGATATCGCGGCCGCGCCGTCAGCCTCGCCCGCGCTCTCGACGATGCGACGCCGTCGAGAGACTCGGCCCGTCGGCCGCGCCGACCGGCCCGGGGGTCGGCCGTCGGAGAGGCTTTACTCCCCGGCGTCGACGTCGGCGTCCTCCTCGTCGCCCTCGGTCTCGATGACTTCGATGACCTCAAGGGGGACGTCGCGGAGCGCGCCGCCGACCTCGCTTTTCGCGATCCGCTCGGCGTGCTCCTCGCTGTCGGCGTTGAAGATGTCGATCTCTAAGAGGAGCCCGACCAAGGCGGTGTTCGCGGCGAGGAACGCGGCGTCGAACGGCTCCCCGCAGACCGGACAGCCGGTGACGCCGGGCTCGACCTCGACGTACTGCTTGTCCGTCTCGTTGAGTCGCTTTCCGGCTTCGCTGACCGCGACGCCGATGGCGTCGTCGGTCTCCTCGACGTCACGGACCAACCAGGCTGCTTCCATCGCGACTTCGTAGTTACTCATACGCGATCCGACGGGCCGCAGGGTTTCCTTTCTTGTGGTTCGCCCGCGGCCACGCGCCTCGATCGCACGACGACGGAAGCGGCCCGGTGCGCCCGAGCCCGCGGCCTACAGCCGGTCGACGACCGCCGCGGTGACCTCGTCGGTGGTCGCGTCGCCGCCGAGGTCCCCGGTTCGCGGGCCGTCGGAGAGCACGCCCTCCACGGCGTCGCGCACTCGCTGGCCCTCCTCGACGTGCCCGAGGTACTCTAACAGCATGGCCGCCGACAGGATCGCCGCGGTCGGGTTCGCGATCCCCTCGCCCGCGATGTCGGGCGCGGTGCCGTGGACCGGCTCGAACAGCGCGTTGTCGTGGCCGATGTTCGCCGACGGGAGCAGTCCGAGCCCGCCGACCAGCCCGGCGGCCAGATCGGAGAGCACGTCGCCCGCGAGGTTCGGACAGACGATCACGCCGTACTGCGTCGGGTCCAGCGGGAGCTTCGTCGCGAACGCGTCCATCAGCTCCTCGTCGGCGTCGACGCCGCGCTCGTCGGCGACCGCCAGTACCTCCTCGCGGAACCGGCCGTCCGTCTCGCGCATCACGTTCGCCTTGTGCGCGACCGTGAACCCCTCGTCGGGATCGCCGGACGGCCCTCGCCCGTCCTCGACGAACTCGCAGGCGTACTCCGCCAGTTCGCGGGAGGCCGACGAGGTGACGACCCGCGTCAGCGTCGAGAGGTCATCGGAGAGCCGGTCCTCGTGGCCGGCGTAGACGCCCTCGGTGTTCTCGCGCAGGAAGACCACGTCCGTCTCCGGACGGACGGCGTCGACGCCGGGATACGCCTTGGCGGGCCGGACGTTGACGAACGAGTCGACCGCCTCGCGCAGCGGGAGGATGACGTCGGCGGCCGTCTCGCCTGCCGCGCCGAACAGCGTCGCGTCCGCGTCGGCCGCGAGGTCGTAGGTCTCGGCGGGGAGCGCCGCTCCCGTCCGCTCTTCCACCGCGTCGCCCGCCTCGGCCTCGACGAACTCGAAGTCGACGGGGAGCGCCTCCAGTACCTCGACGGCGGCCGGGACGACCTCGCGGCCGATCCCGTCGCCTTCGATGACGACGACCTCGTGGCTCACGCCTCGTCCCCCGGGATGTGCTCCGCCGGCACGTACGGGAGCGACCGGGCGGTCTCGCGGACCGCGCCCTCGTTCGCGCCCATCAGCGCCGTGGTGTCCCAGACCCCCTCGACGAGCGCCTTCCGCTGTGCGTCGTGGACCGTCGCGTCGATCACGGTGTCGCCGTAGGTGATCGTCTCTTCGGCCACGTCGATGTCGACCTCGGCGTCGGGGTTGGCCTCGACGTAGTCCTGCAGCGCCTCGATGTCCTCCTGGTCGGCCGTGACCGTCGGGACGCCGAGCGCGAGGCAGTTGCCAGCGAAGATCTCCGCGAACGACTCGCCGACGACGGCGTCGATCCCCCAGCGCATCAGCGCCTGCGGGGCGTGCTCGCGCGAGGAGCCGCAGCCGAAGTTGGCGTTGACGACCAGCACGTTCGCGCCCCGGTATTTCTCCTCGTTGAAGGGGTGGTCCTTCTCGTTGTCGTCGTCGTCGAACCGCTGATCGAAGAAGGAGAACTGGCCCAGGCCGTCGAAGGTGACGACCTTCATGAACCGCGCCGGGATGATCTGGTCGGTGTCGATGTCGTTGCCCCGGACCGGGATCCCGGTGCCGGAGACCTCGGTGACCTTCTCCGCCGGCGCCTCGCCGTCGCTGAACTCGGGCGAGCTCATACGGTCGCCACCTCCTCCATCTCGCGGACGTCGGTGACCTCGCCGGTCACCGCCGCGGCCGCGACCATGATCGGACTCATCAGCACGGTGCGCCCGTCCTTCGAGCCCTGCCGCCCGACGAAGTTCCGGTTCGACGAGGAGGCGCTCGCCTCGTCGCCCACCAACTGGTCGTCGTTCATCCCGAGACACATCGAACAGCCGGGCTCGCGCCAGTCGAATCCGGCCTCTTTGAACACCTCGTCGAGCCCCTCGGCCTCGGCGGCGTCGCGGACCCGCTGACTTCCGGGGACGACCATCGCGCGCACGTCGTCGTCGACCTCGCGGCCCTCGACGAACGCCGCGGCCTCGCGGAGGTCCTTCAGGCGCGCGTTGGTACACGAGCCGAGGAACGCCACGTCGATGTCGTACCCCTCCATCGTGTCGCCGGGCTCGACGCGCATGTGCTTTTGCGCGCGTCGCGCCGTGTCGCGGTCCTCCTCCGGCAGGTCGTCGGGGTCCGGGATCGGCTCGGTGATGCCCGCCGTCTGGCCGGGCGTGGTCCCCCACGTGACGGTCGGCTCGATCGCCGAGCCGTCGATGGTGACCACGTCGTCGTACTCGGCGTCGTCGTCGGTCCGGATCGACTCCCAGTAGGGCTTCAGCCGCTCGAACTTCTCGGGGTCGTCGGCGAAGGCGTCCGTCCCCTTCAGCCACTCGTAGGTGGTCTCGTCGGGATTGACGTACCCCGCGCGGGCGCCGCCCTCGATCGACATGTTACAGATGGACATCCGTCCCTCCATCCCCAGGTCCTCGATGGCCTCGCCGGCGTACTCGTACACGTGGCCGACGCCGCCGTCAGTCCCGAGCTTCCCGATGATCGTCAGGATGACGTCCTTCGCGGTGACGCCCTCGCCGAGCTCGCCCGTGACCTCGATCTTGCGGACCTTCTGTTTCTCCATCGCGACGCAGCCGGTCGCCAGCACGTCGCGGATCTGCGAGGTGCCGATGCCGAACGCCAGCGCGCCGAACGCGCCGTGCGTCGACGTGTGCGAGTCGCCGCAGACGATCGTCATCCCCGGCTGAGTGAGCCCCTGCTCCGGGCCGATGACGTGGACGATCCCCTGATCGCCGGAGTCCGGGTCGGAGAACTCGATGCCCGAGCCGCGGACGTTCTCCTCTAACTCCGCCATCATGCTCTCGGCGGCCTCGTCGCGGTAGGGCCGATCGCGGTTCCCGGTCGGCACGATGTGATCGACCGTCGCGTGCGTGCGCTTCGGGAACGCGACCTCCTGGCCGCGCTCCTTCAGCATGCCGAACGCCTGCGGGCTGGTGACCTCGTGGACGAGGTGGAGCCCGACGAACAGCTGGTCCTGTCCGGTCGGTAGCCGCGTCACCTTGTGCCGGTCCCAGACCTTGTCGTACAGCGTTCCCTCGCTCATCGGGACTCACCCGCGTGGCGCGTGGACCGCGTGGTCTCACGGGAACGGTTCGCGTCGCCGCGTACGCCCATCAGGCGGTCACCTCGGCGCTCTCCTCCTCGTCCTCTTCGCCCTCGTCCTGCCACGCGAACAGGCCGCGCAGCTCCTCGCCGACGGCCTCGATCTCGTGGTTCTTCTCCGCGGTCCGGAGCTGCGTGTAGGAGGGCCGTCCCGCCTGGTTCTCGGAGATCCACTCGCGGGCGAACTCGCCGTTCTGGACCTTCTCTAAGACTTCCTCCATGTTCTCGCGGGCGTGCTCGTCGACGACCACGTCGCCCTGCGTGAGCCCGCCGTACTCGGCGGTGTCGGAGACGGAGTCCCACATCTCGCCGAGCCCCCCCTCGTACATCAGATCGACGATGAGCTTCAGCTCGTTGAGACACTCGAAGTACGCCATTTCCGGGGAGTAGCCGGCGTCGACCAGCGTCTCGTACCCCTGCTTCACCAGCGAGGTGACGCCGCCACAGAGGACGGCCTGCTCGCCGAACAGGTCGGTCTCGGTCTCCTCGCGGAACGACGTCTCGACGACGCCGGCGCGGGTACAGCCGATCGCGGCGGCGTACGCAAGCCCCTCGTCGTGGGCGTCGCCGGTCGCGTCCTGGTACACCGCCAGCAGGCCGGGCGTCCCCTCGTCGTTCTCGTAGTTGCGGCGGACGAGGTGGCCCGGCGACTTCGGCGCGACCATCGTCACGTCGACGTCCTCGGGCGGCTGGATCTGGTTGTAGTGAATGTTGAACCCGTGCGCGAACTGGAGCGTGTCGCCCGCGTCCAGGTTCGGCTCGACCGCGTTCTCGTACACGTCCGGCTGGACCGTGTCGGGCACGAGCACGCTCACGATGTCGGCCTCGGCGGCCGCGTCGGCGGGGGTCTCGACGCGGAGCCCGTCGCTCTCGGCGGCGGATCGCGAGGAGCTGTCCTCGCGGAGGCCGACGATCACGTCGACCCCGCTCTCGGAGAGGTTCTGCGCGTGCGCGTGGCCCTGCGAGCCGTAGCCGAGCACGGCCACGGTTTTCTGGGCGATCGCCTCCTCGTCCGCGTCTTCGTTGTAGTATACTGTCGAGTCGAACGTCTGCGTGTCGTCTTCGGTCATGTGTATCGTATGTGTTCGCGTGTGTTCGCGTGTCAGTCGTCGTGCGTGGTCGGTTCGCCGGCCGTTCCGGGCTTCTCTCCGGGCGCCGTCGGCGTGTTGCCGCGCGCGAGGGCGGTCGGCCCCGTTCGCGCGATCTCGACGATGCCGAACCGCTCGAAGGCGCCGATCGCGTTGTCGATGCTGGCGTTGTCGCCGGTGAGCTCGACGGTGATCGTCTCCGGGCCGGCGTCGACGGTCCGGCCGTCGTACATCTCGGAGACGGCATGGACCGCGGCTGGGTCGTCCGCCTCCACCTTCAGGAGGACGAGCTCAGAGGTGACCGCGTCGCCGGCGACCTCGCCGACCGAGATGACGGGCTTCAGCTTCGCCATCTGCTTTTCGATCTGGTCGATGCCGGGGTCCGTCTCCTCGACGACCATGGTGATCCGCGAGTGGCCGTCCACGGTCGTCGGGCCGACGGTGAGGCTCTCGATGTTGAACTGGCGGCGGGAGACGAGCCCCGAGACGCGCGCGAGCACGCCCGGCTCGTCCTCCACCAGCGCCGAGATGACGGCGCGGCGGGACTCGTGTTCCGCTTCGACGACGGGGTCGATGCGGATCCCTTCGAGGTTCCGTCGCCCCTCGGGGTGGTCGCGCTCCTCGGGGGCGGGCTGTTCGCTCGGCGCGGGCCGGGAGTCGGCCCCGGGAGCGCCGGTGTCGGAGGCGGAGCCGCCGTCGGTCGCCGGCCGGGAGTCGGGCGCGTCGCCGCTCATAGCTGGTCCTCCGCGGTGGCGAACTTGCCGTTCGCACCGCCGCTCGGCACCATCGGCAGGACGTTCTCCTCCGGGTCGACGTGGAAGTCGATCACGGCCGGCCCGTCGTAGTCGAGCCCCTCCTCGACAGCGGGCGCGACCTCGTCGTAGTCGTCGACGCGGAGGCCCAAGGCGCCGAACGCCTCGGCGAGCTTGTCGAACTCGGGCATCCACGTGTAGTCGGAGGCCATGTGGCGGCCCTCGTAGAAGGCGTCCTGCCACTGGCGCACCATCCCGATGTACTCGTTGTTCAGCACCGCGATCGTGATGTCGAGGTCCTCGCGGACCGCCACTGACAGCTCCTGCATCGTCATCAGGAAGGAGCCGTCACCGTCGAAACACACCACGTCGCGGTCCTGCTCGCCCATCGTGTCGGCCGCGACGCGCGCGCCGACGGCGGCGGGCACGCCGTATCCCATCGTTCCCAGCCCGTGCGAGGAGACCCACGTCCGGGGCTCAGAGTACGTCCAGTACTGGGACGCCCACATCTGGTGTTGTCCGACGCCGGTCGTCACGATGGTGTCGTCGTCGGTCGCCTCGTCGAACGCCTCGACGACGAACTGCGGCTTCAGCGGCTCGTCGTCCGGCGTGGCGTACGTGAGCGGGTACGTCTCCTTCCACTCCGCGCAGCGCTCGCGCCACGCCTCGGCGTCGGGCGCCTCGCGGACCGCCGCGGTCAGCTGGTCGAGGACGCGCCCCGCGTCGCCGATCAGCGGGTAGTCGGCGTGGACGTTCTTGCTTATCTCCGCCGGGTCGATGTCGACGTGGACGACCTCGGCCTCCGGCGCGAACGTGTCGATCCCGCCCGTCAGCCGGTCGTCGAACCGGGTGCCGACCGCGATCAGGCAGTCGGTGTGGGTGATCGCCATGTTTGCGTAGCCGGTGCCGTGCATCCCCGCCCACGAGAGACAGAGGTCGTCGTCCTCGGGGAACGAGCCGATTCCGGGCATCGTCGTCGTCACCGGGATCCCGTACGTTCGCGCGAAGGTGCGCGCGGCGTCGCTCGCGTCCGCCTTGATCACGCCGCCGCCGAACAGGCAGACGGGTCGCTCGGCCGCCTCGATCGCGCGGGCGGCCTCCTCGACCGCGTCGGCGTCGGCGGTGGGATCGGGGTCGGTGCCGGCCGGCGGCGTCGCCGGACCGGGCGTCTCGTCCGTCTCTGCCTGCGTCACGTCCTTCGGCAGGTCGACGAGCGTCGGCCCGGGGCGGCCCGCGCGCGACAGCTCGAACGCCTCGCCGACGGTGTCGCCGACGCTGTCTGCGCCGTTCGCGAAGTAGTTGTGCTTCGTGATCGGGCGGGTGACGCCGACCGTGTCGGTCTCCTGGAACGCGTCGTTGCCGACGAACTCGGTCGGCACCTGCCCGGTCAACGCTAACATTGCGTCCGAGTCCATGTCGGCGTCGGCGATGCCGGTGACGAGGTTCGTCGCGCCCGGCCCCGAGGTCGCCAGACAGAGGCCCGGCTCGCCGGCCACGACGCCGTAGGCGTCGGCGGCGTGGGACGCCCCCTGCTCGTGCGCCATCGTCACGTGGCGGATCGAGGAGTCGTACAGCGCGTCGTACACCGGCATGATCGCGCCGCCCTGCACGCCGAAGGCCGTCTGTGCGCCGGCGGCCTCCAGCGCGGCGACGACCGACTCGGCGCCGGTCGACACCGATCCCGCGGCGGGACCGTCGGTGTCGACCGGATCGTCGGCGTCGGCCGCGGTCGGGTCGTCTCCGTCCTCCGCGTCGTCCTCTCGTGGCTGTGCTGCTGTGTCGCTCATTGTCGTGGTGGTGTTCGGTGGTGCATCTCGGGAATGTGAGACTCGGTCGGTCCGAACGCCGGGGCGCCGGGCGGGGAACGATCCGCCCGTCGGCGTTCGTCGATGCGTGGCGTCGGTGAGGAAGGGGTAGTGTAGGGGGTTATACCCCTACAATGATCGGCGCGACGGCTCCGGCGACGTCGGCTGTCGTCGGGGTCTCGGTGTGCCGTCGCATCTCGGCTCCACCAACGCGGCCGAGGTATAAATCCCTGTCGGGGAGCGTTCCCGGCGGACCGGTTCCGGGGGACGGGTCGGATCGGGTGATCGACTCCGTCCGCGCGACCGCGCGGCGGTCGCTCGGCGGGCTCCCCGTTCAGGGAGGCGGCCATCAGATCCGGACCTCCTCCTCGCGGTCGATGTCCGCCTCCTCGGCGAATCGCTCGACATCGCCGGCGGTCACCTGACGCTTGCCGGAGCCGTACTCCTTGACGCGTTTGGTGATCCGCCGGACCTCGCTGTCACTCGGGTCGAAGCCGGCCTCCACCAGGTGCTTGCGCACGCTGTGGGTGCCGGTGTGTTTCCCGAGCACGAACTCGCGTTCGGCCCCGACCATCTCGGGTGTCATCACGCCGGTCTCGAACGTGTCGGCGTTCTCGATGACGCCCGCCGCGTGGATGCCCGACTCGTGGGCGAACGCGTTCCGCCCGGTGACGGGCTTGTTCGCCGGCACCGGGATGTCCGAAGCCTCCTCGACGATCCGGGCCAGCTTGGTGATCTGGGTCGTGTCGATGCCGGTATCGACGCCGTACACCGATTCGACCGCCATCACGACCTCCTCGTAGGCGGCGTTGCCGGCGCGCTCGCCGATCCCGTTGACCGACACCTGCGCCTGCTCCGCGCCGTTCTCGAAGCCGGTGACCGCGTTCGCCGCGGCCATCCCGAAGTCGTCGTGGGTGTGCACGTCGACGCGGGCGTCGGTCGCCTCGACGACCGCCTTCACCGTCTTCCCGAAGCTGGTCGGCATCGCGACGCCGCACGTGTCCGGGATGTTGATCCAGTCGGTGCCCGCGTCCGAGACCGCCTCAACGATCTCCCGCAGGTAGTCGGGGTCGGTCCGCGTCGCGTCCATGGGCGAGAACATACACTCGACGCCGGCGTCTTTCACCTGCTCGACGGCGGCGACGGCGCGCTGTTTCGCCTCCTGCCGGGTCGCGTGCATCGAATCCTCCAGCTGTACGTCGCTGGTGGAGACGAACACGTGGACCATCTCGACGCCGGAGTCGACGGCGGCGTCGATGTCGCCCTCGACGACCCGCGCCAGCCCGCAGACGGTGGTGTCCGTCGCGGCGGCGATGTCGCTCACGGCCTCGAACTCCGCGTCCGAGTTCACCGGGAACCCCGCCTCGATGACGTGGGTGTTCATGTCGTCCAGCGTCGCCGCTATGCGGCGTTTCTCGTCGTAGCTGAACGATGTACGTGGTGACTGTTCACCGTCTCGTAACGTCGTGTCGAAGATCCGTACAGGACCGATATCGATGTTAGAAGCTATCGTGCCCTGGAAGAACTCGATCCGCCGGGGTGTCCGACGAATCCTCCGTGATGTCTGTCATCGACTGACGAAAGCACGGTCGAGAACTTAACACTTGTGCCGATCGCAAAAACGACCCGGCTGAAGGGGCCCGAGATTCGAGCGTCGATTCCGAAAACCGCAGTACATCAACGGGATCGAACGGCCTTATACACATAATACACACACCGAGGCGGTCGGTGTGATGTGGTTTCGGAACCCGGTTCATAAGCCGAATCGACGTTCGTTTCGTTCCGTGCGGGGCCGGCGCGCGGCCGGCGCGCGGCGATCGACCCCAAGAAGGTCGAACGCCGATCAGACGCCGAGCGCGTCCGTGATCTCGCGGCGGGCCGCGAGCAGCGCCTCGTCGGTCCGCTCGCGCGGCCGGTCCGCCTCCACGTCGACGACGGTCTCCACGGTGCCGGGCTGACCGCCGAGCACGACGACGCGGTCCGCGAGGTACGCCGCCTCCTCCACGTCGTGGGTGACGAGGGCGACCGTCGCCCCGCGCTCGCGCCACACGTCGAGCAGGTTGTCCTGCTGTTCGTACTTCGTCAGCTGATCGAGCGCGGAGAACGGCTCGTCGAGCAGCAGCACCTCCGGCTCGTAGGCGAGCCCGCGCGCCAGCGAGACGCGCTGGGCCATCCCGCCCGAGAGCTCTCCCGGACGGCTCTCGGCGAACCCGTCGAGACCGACCGCCTCGATCAGGCCGTCGACGCGGTCGCGCGCGGCGGGGTCGTCGGGGTCGACATCGGCCGGGAGCCCGACCGCAATGTTCTCTCGCACGTCCGCCCACGCGAGCAGGCGCGGCTCCTGAAACACCATGCCGACCGCGTCGCTGCCGCCGTCGCGCACGTCGACCCCGTCGACTGCCGCGCGTCCCTCGAACCGCTCCTCTAACCCGGTGAGGACGCGCAGCAGCGTCGACTTCCCGCAGCCGGAGGGGCCGACGACAGCCACGAACTCACCGCCGTCGATCGCGAGGTCGACCTCGTCGAGCGCGACGGTGTCGCCGTAGCGCTTCGTGAGCCCGCGGACCGCGAGCGCCGGGTCCGCCGCCGGGTCCTCCGAGCCGAGCGTCGCCTCCGCGGGATCGCGCTTCGACGCCTCACCAGTCGACGGCACGCTTTTCCACCTCCTTGACGGCGAGGTCCGAGAGGTTCCCGAAGAAGGCGAACAGCAGGATCGAGCCCACGATGATGTCCGGCCGGGCGAGCACCCGCCCGTCGCTCATCAGGAAGCCGATCCCCTGGCTCGCCGCGATCAGTTCCGCGGCGACGACGAACATCCACGCCAGCCCGACGCCGCCGCGGATCCCGACGAGCAGGCTCGGCACCGCGGCCGGAAACACGACCCGCCGGAGCGACTCGAACCGACCGAGGTCGTACACCTCGGCCACCTCGATCAGGTCCTCGCTCACGTTGCCGATCCCCGTCGAGAGGTTGAGGTAGACCGGAAAGAACGCCCCGACCGCGATGAGCAGCACCTTCGCGCCCTCGCCGATGCCGAACCACAGCAGGAACAGCGGCACCCACGCCAGCGAGGGGATGTTCTTGAGGCTCTGCAAGAGCGGGTCGAGCAGGTCCTCCGCGAGCCCGTACAGCCCCGTTACCGTTCCGAGAACGATCCCGACGCTCACGCCGAGGAGCGTCCCGAAGAACACGCGCTGGAGCGTGATGGCGATGTGGCCCCACAGCTCGCCCGTGGCCGCCATCCCGTAGAGCGTCTCGACCACGCGGAGGGGCTGGGGGAGCTGATGGGCCGCGAACACGCCCGTCGCGACCAGCAGGTGCCAGACGACGACGAGGGCCGCCGGCACGACCAGTCCGAGCAGCCATCGGAACCGGTCGGCGTCCGGGAGCGCGCCGGCGAGGGCGGAGCCGACGTCGCCGGTCTCGGTCTCCCGCGTTGTCGCCATCTCACTCGCCTCCCGCGGCGTCGGCCGCGAACTCGGAGTCGAGCAGGTCGTCGATGCTCCCCTGTGGATCGGCGCCGTCGGTGACGAGCCCCTCCTCTTGGAGGATCGGCGCGAGGTCCGACAGCAGATCTCGGTGGGCGTCGCCCGGAATCGGCTCCGAGAGGTCGTTCCGTTGGGTGAACACTCGCTCCGCGACCGGCTGTGACATGTCCGACTCGCTCGCGAGGATCGACGCGGTCTCCTCGGGGTTGGCGATCGCCCACTCGCGGCCGCGCTCGTAGGCGTCGATCACGCGCCGGGCGTCCTCCGGGTGGTCCGCGAGGAACCCGTCGAGGAAGTTCAGGAACCCGTAGGTGTTGTACGCGGGCTCGCGGAAGAACAGCTCCGCACCGTCGTGTTCCAACTCCAGTTCGGCCATGTGGGGGTCGAGCCCCGCCCACGCGTCCACGTTGCCCTGCACCAGCGAGGACTGCCCCTCGGGGTGCTGGAGGTGGACGACCTCCACGTCGTCCTCGCTCATCCCGGCGTCATCGAGCGCCTGCAGGAGGAAGAAGTACGGGTCGGTCCCTCGGGTCGCGGCGACCCGCTTGCCCTCCAGATCGGCGACAGACTCGATACCGCTCTCCTCGAAGGTGACGAGCGCGGTCCACTCCGGCTCGGAGTAGATGTACGGCGTCGTGATCGGGACGCCGTTCGACCGGGCCATCAGCGCCGCGATCCCGGCGGTGGAGGCGACCTCGGCCTCGCCGCTCTGGGAGTACTCGTTCGCCTGGTTGCTGCCGAGGCTCAGCACCCACTCGATCTCCACGTCGGTGTCGGTGAACGCCTCCGCCATCCACCCTTTCTCCCGTAACACGAGGCTGACCGGGTTGTAGTAGGCGTAATCGACCGTTACCGTCCGAGAGTCGCTCCCGCCAACGCAGCCGGCGAGCAGCGATCCGCCGATCGCCGCGCCGGTGCCGCTGAGGAACTGTCTTCGCTCCATCATACCACCTCGTACCGGTCCCACTCATAAGGTAATATGGCTATCGAGAATATTCAGCTGCACCTATGATGTTTTGTAGTTATAAAACCTGGTGCGTGAGACACAGACACAGGGGCTAATCGGCCGCTTCGAAGGCTCTGTCCGCCTCATACGCGATCGAACCGCAACTCAGTCGTCGAGACGGGTCAAAGCCGCCGTTCCCGAATCCGGAACCGATTGCCGGTTTATTCGGATCGACGCCGATTCGGCGCCTCAGTCACCGTTCGTCCACGCGGAGAAGCCGCCCTCGATCAGCGTCTCGGCCTGTCGGTCGATGTACTCGCGTTGGGTGTCGTGGACCGCCGTCTCGAAGTCGTCGCCGGCGTCGAGGCGCTCGCGAACCCGGTCTCGCTTCCAGCTCGCCGGCGTCGTCCGGTTCGCCACCCGCCACCGGAGCGGAGCGAGCCACGCGGCCGCCTCTTCCTCGGGGCAGCCCGCGGTCCGGAGCCCCGCCTCGGCGTGGTCGAGGAGGTCCGCGTACAGCGCGTCGACGTCGGTGGTTCGCTCCCCGTCGAGTCCGATCCACTCGATCTCCGCGTCGAGCCCGTCGGCGACCGCGGCGTAGAAGTTGTCGCGCGCGGTCTCCCAGTCGAGCCCGATGACGGGGTGTTCGCGCTGCGGGAGCGCCTGCATCAGCCCGGCGAACGCCCCCTGGAAGGCGATCGAGTCGCGGACGGTCGGCTGGCCCGGAATCGGTCGGAACTCGATCCGAGCGTTGGCGCTCGACCGGCTCGCGCCCTCGAAGACCGGGCGGACCCACCGCCAGTAGCTGCCGTGTTTCGTCCGGAACGTCGCGAACTCGTCGTCGAACCGGTCGGTACCGTCGGGTTCCGGCATCGGGATCAGCGTCTCGTCGGCCGCGATCCGGTCGACCGCGGTCTCGACGTCGTGGAACTCCCGCGGGAACCGGACCTTGCCCCTGTCGGTGCGCGCGTTGAGCACCGACTCGAAGACGTGGATGCGATTCTCCGTCGCGCCCTCCGCGAGGACGCGCTCGCCGTCCCAGTCGTCGTCGTACAGGTCCGGCGGGAAGAGGGGGGAGTTGACCCCGAGCGCGAGCAGGGGACCGGCGATCCGGAGCGCGTACCGGAAGTGCCGGGGAAGGGTCTCGGCCTGCGCGACCTGATAGTGCGGCTGTATCGACGTGATGAGGCTCTCCGGCATCACCGTGTCCGCCGGCAGCGACACCCCCGGCGCCTCGACGGCCGTCCCGAGCGCCTCGTCGTCTCCCGCGTTCGCCATCGCGTGGTACCGCACCGCGTCGCTCATGTTGACGGCGACGGTGACCCCGTCGACGTCGACGCTGTCGGTGAGATACTCGCGGGCCGTCTCGCCCGCCGGCGGAATGGTCCAGAGACCGTCCGAGACGAGCCGCATCCCCTCGACGCCGGCGGTGTTCTCCGCGGCGTCCAGCCGCGCCCTGACCTCAGCGAGCTGCGCCCGGAGCCCGTGGTCGGAGAGCGGCTGCGGGCTCGTCGACATCTCGGCGTTGTGGAGCCCGAGCTCCTTTTCGAACCCCATCAGCTCCAGCAGTCGGCGGGGGACCCGCATCAGGGCGTACTCGCCCGCCCGCGACTCCTCGCTCCACCGCCCGTCGGCGACCGCGTAGAACTCGTACTCGAAGCCGACGATCGACTGGTGGTTGTCGAAGGCGCCGTCGCGGAGCGCCTGCTTGACGACCTCCGCCTCCTCCTCGGCGCGGGCGTCGAACTCCTCGGAGTCGACCGCGAGCGCCTCGCGGACTCCGTCGGCGAGGGCGGACTCGGTGCTCATGGGACGGTCGACGACCGCCCCCAGTAAAAAGGCCTGCGCCCGATCGGCGGCGTGGGAGCGGTCGGCACGCGGTCCGTCTGCCCCGGGTCCGACCCGTATCGCGGCGCTTTTGCCGAGCGATCGCCGACTCCGCGCATGGAGTTCGCAGCGTTCGCCGACCGGGCGGAGGGCCTGGCGGCCGAGCCCGCCGACATCGAGACGACCCGGCTCGTCGCCGACCTGTTCGCGGTGGCCGGAGGTCGTGGGGGAAGCGGCGAGAACGACGACGCCGAGGGCGACGAGAACCACGACGCCGAGGGCGACGAGAACCACGACGCCGAGGGCGACGGTCTCGCGACGGTCGTCCGCTTCCTGCTCGGTCGCGTCTTCCCGGCGCACGACACCCGGACGCTCGACGTGGGGCCGGCGCTCTGTCGCGAGGCGATCGCCCGCGCCGCGGGGCCGAACGTGACCGCGGCCGACGTGGAAGCGCGGCTGGCGGAGGCGGGCGAGATCGGCGCGGTCGCCGCCGGCTTCGAGTTCGGCGGCCAGCGCGGCCTCGCCGCCTTCGGCGAGGGGCGCGACCAGCTCTCCGTCGCCGCGGTCGACGCGGAGCTACGAGAGCTGGCGGCCGCCGCCGGGGACGGCAGCGAGTCCCGAAAACGCGACGCGCTGTTCGGGCTGTTCAACCGGTGCGAGCCGGCCGAGGCGAAGGTGCTCGCCCGGCTCGTCCTCGGCGAGATGCGGCTCGGCGTCGGCGAGGGGGCGGTCCGCGACGCGATCGCGGAGGCGTTCCTCGCGGACGGCGAAGCCGCTGCACCCGAGTCCGAATCCGAGAGCGGTGACGGTGGCTCGACCCTCCGCGCCGGCGACGAGGCGGTCGCGGCCGTCGAGCGCGCGCTGCAGGTGACTAACGACTACGGGCACGTCGCGGTCCTCGCCCGCGACGAGGGGCTCGCCGGCCTGCGCGCCGAAGGGCTGGCGGTCGGTCGACCGGTCCAGGCGATGCTCGCGCAGGCCGGGACGGCGACCGACGCGGTCGAGGCGTTCGGGGAGGTCGCCGTCGAGACCAAATTCGACGGCGCGCGCGTGCAGGTCCACTACGTGCCCGAGTCTTCTGTCGAGGGCGAAGACGGGACCGGCGGCAACGTTTCCGACGACGACTCCGGCGGCGACGGACTCGGCCCGCGGATCTACTCGCGGAACATGGACGACGTGACCGACGCGCTCCCGGAGGTCGTCGAGTGCGTCGAAGCGCGCGTCTCCGTCCCGGTCATCCTCGACGGCGAGGTCGTCGCGATCGACGACGACGGCGACCCGCTCCCGTTTCAGGAGGTGCTGCGTCGCTTCCGGCGGAAACACGATGTCGACCGGATGCGCGAGGAGGTCGGGCTCCGGCTCCACGCGTTCGACTGCCTCCACGCGGACGGCGAGGATCTGCTGGACGAGCCGCTCCGCGCCCGTCACGACCGACTCGTCGAAGTCCTGCCCGACGCGGCCGCGGGCGTCGAGTTCGCGGACGACCCGGCGGCGATCGAGGCCGCGGAGGCGGCCGCCCTCGACGCGGGCCACGAGGGCGTGATGCTGAAGAACCCGGAGTCGGCGTACACCCCCGGCGACCGCGGCCGAGACTGGCTGAAGCGCAAGCCCGACGTGGAGACGCTCGACGCCGTCGTGATCGGCGCGGAGTGGGGCGAGGGGCGCCGCGCGGAGCTGTTCGGGACGTTCCTGCTCGGTGTACGGGCGGGGGACGACGAATTCGCGACCATCGGCAAGGTCGCGACCGGGCTCACCGACGAGGAGCTCGCCGACCTCACCGAGCGGCTGGAGCCGCACGTGGTGAGCGAGGACGGGACCGAGATCGCGATCCGCCCCGAAGTCGTCCTCGAAGTGGGGTACGAAGCGATCCAGACCTCGCCGACGTACTCGTCGGGCTACGCCCTCCGATTCCCGCGGTTCGTCGGCGTGCGCGAGGACAAGTCGGTCGGCGACGCCGACTCGCTGGAACGCGTCACGCGCCTCGCGGGCGACGGGACGGAGTGAGGGCTTCCGCCGGCGAGGGGACGCGAGACGGAGTGAGGGCTTCCGCCGGCGACGGGACGCGAGACGGAGTGACGCGGGAGAGATAGCCACTCTCAAGACACCCGCGGCCGGAGCCCCGCGTATGACGGTCCATTACGACGGCTTCACGGTGGAGTGGCTCGGCTACGCGACGGCGCGGCTGGAGCCCGAGGACGGCCCCGTCGCCTACACGGACCCGGGGCGATACGGCGTCCTCGACGACTACTGGGCTCGGGACGGAGACCTCGTCGTCGTCACCCACGACCACCACTACGCCCCCGAGGGGATCCGGTCGGTCGCGCGGGAGGACGCGACGCTCGTGATCTACGAGGCGGTCGACCCCGCGAGGATCGACCGGGACGTGGAGTCGATCGAGTCGCTCGCCGACGACTACGACGTGATTCGGGTCGACGACGAGGCGCGCGTCGACGTGGCGACCCCGACCGGCGAGGTCGCGGTCTGGTCGGTCGCCGCGCACAACGATCCGGAGGGGCCCAACGCCGGCCCCGACGGCTCGGTGATCCACCCGCCGGGATTCGGCTGCGGGTTCCTGCTCGGACTCGGCGACCGCACCGTCTTCTGGCCGGGCGACTCCGACGCGTTCGACGGGTTCGCGGAGCTCGACGTCTCGATATTCCTCGCGAACATCGGCGGCGGTGGGCTCGTCTCCGACCGCCACGCCGCCGCGGACCTCGCCGAGGCGATGGACCCGGATCTGGTCGTCCCTATCCACTACGACACGTTCGACCGGCTAGAAGCCGACGGCGAGGCGTTCGCGGGCGACGTGGCCGCGCGCTCGATCCCGGTCGCGCTCGACGCGCACTCGGCGAACCAGTAGCGCGTCAGTGAAAAGGAGCCGCCGCGAGCGCCGCGACCAGGGCGGGGACCCCCTACGAGCGCGCGATCAGCGCCGCCGCGAGCGCCGCGACCAGGGCGGTTACGACGCCGAAGCCGGGCGCTTGGCTCTGCGAGCCGTCCTCCCCGTCGCTCGTCCCGTCCTCTCCGTCGTTCGTCCCGTCCTCTCCGTCGTTCGTCCCGTCCTCCCCGTCGTTCGTCCCGTCCTCCCCGTCGTTCGTCCCGTCCTCCCTGTCGTCTCCATCCGCGGCGCCGTCCTCGCCGTCGGTGCCGTCGCTCCCGTCACTGCCGTCCTCGCCGTCGGTCGTCTCTCCGTCCCCTGTCTGTAGCTCCTCGACGGCGGTCGCGAGCGTCTCGGTCGACTCGATCACGCTGCGCGGGGCCGGCTGGTTGAGGTAGTTCACGTTCATCACGACGTAGTTGCCCTCGACGCCCGCGGTCGTGCTGGCGTACGGCTCCTCGTCCAGGATCGGCGCCTCGGGGTCGGTGACGAGGATGATCTCAGGGTCGGTCTGGAGGATGATCTCGTTCGAGAGCTGCGGGTAGCCGTCGCCCTCCGCGGCGGCGACGTTGTCCACGCCGCCGATCTCCATGATCGAGTTGATGAAGGTGTTGTCCGCGGCGACGTAGCCGTCGCCGAGCGGGTACAGCGCGGCGGGGCGGTCGAGGTCGGCGGTCCGGTTCTCGGCGTCCGCGACGGCCTGATTCATCTCCGCGTTCGTCTCGGCGGCGGCCTCGCAGTTCCCGACGAGCCGCCCGGTCGTCTCCGTCTTCTCCGCGATGTCCTCGACCGAGGTCGCCGCGGCGAAGTGGTACACCGTGAGGTTCTGCCCGCGGAGCGTCTCCGCCGTGCTCGCCGACGACGCGTTCGGGACGAGCACGAGGTCCGGCTCGGTGCCGACGACGCGCTCGACGCTGACGCCGAAGCCCTCTGCCGAGACGTTCGCCCGATCGCCCGCCCCGTCGAGGTAGGCGGCGTACTGCGTCACGCCGACGACGCGGTCCCGCGCGCCGATCTCCCAGAGCGTCTGCGCGGCCGACGGGTTGGTCGTCGTGATCCGCTCTGGCCGCTCGTCGAGCGTGACCGTCGTTCCCGTCGCGTCCGTCAGCTCGACGGGGAATCCGCAGGTGTCGCCGTCGGAGCCGTTCGCCTGCGGGACCGCGGACCCGTCGACCGCGTGCGCGGTCGGCGTCGTCTCCGTCGTCTCCGTCGTCTCGATCGTCGGCTGTGCGCCCGCGGCCGAACCCGCGACGCCGCCCGCGAGGGCGGTCGTCACGAGCAGGGCCATCGCGATGACGTACCTGTCTCGCATCGGGTCGACGACGAGGCCCATCCAATAAGTATTTACCTACTACAAATTTTGTTGAAGAACGAATGAGTGTCTGGCGACGGTCGGCGGGATGGTCCGCCGCGCTAGCGGCGGCGCTCCTCGCCGTGGTGATCGCGAGCGCCGCGATCGGTCCCGTCCGTATCCCGCCGCTCGAGGTGGTGAAGGCGGTGTTGAACGCGCTCGTCGTCCCGGCCGGGATCGAGACGACCTCGCAGGGCGTCGGGCCGCTCACGCTTCCGGGCGTCACCCTCGCGTATCGGTCGCCGTTCGCGTTCCCCGTCGACGGCGTGCATCAGCAGATCGTCGTCGGCGTCCGGCTCCCGCGGATCCTCATGGGCGCGCTCGTGGGGTTCGCGCTCGCGGCCGCCGGTACGGTGATGCAGGGGTTCTTCCGGAATCCGATGGCGGACCCGTCGATCATCGGCGTCTCCTCGGGCGCGGCGGTCGGCGCGGTCGCGTTCATCGTCTTCCCCGCCGCGCTGTCGGCGACGCTGACGCTCCCGGTGGTCGGCGCGGTCGACCTGGGGCTCTCGTACGGCGCCGGAGTGAGCTTCTTCGCGTTCGTCGGGGCGCTCGTCGCCGCCTTCGGCGTGTACGCCATCGCGACGCGACACGGGCGGACCCCGGTCGCGACCCTGTTGCTCGCCGGCGTCGCCGTCCAGACGTTCCTCGGCGCGGTCATCTCGTACCTCCAGCTGCAGGCCGGCGAGTCGCTCCGCCGGATCGTCGCGTGGCTGATGGGTCACCTCTCCGGCGCCGCGTGGAGCGACGTCGCCGTCACCGCGGTCGTGGTTCCCCCGCTGTTCGCCGTCCTGCTGGTGTACGCCCGCGACCTCAACGTCATGCTGCTCGGCGAGGAGGAGGCCCGGGGGCTGGGCATCGCGGTCGAGCGCACGAAGCGGATCCTGCTCGGCGCCTCGGCGCTGATCACGGCCGCGGGCGTCGCGTTCGCGGGGGTCATCGGCTTCGTCGGCCTGATCGTCCCGCACATGCTCCGGCTGGTCGTCGGCCCCGATCACCGCGTCCTGCTCCCGAGCGCCGCGCTCGCTGGCGGGTCGTTCCTCGTCGCCGCCGACACGCTCGCGCGGGCCGGGAGCACCGAGCTCCCCGTGGGAATCGTCACCGCCGCCGTCGGGGCGCCCTTCTTCGTCTACCTGCTCGTGACACGGGAGGTGCACGAGCTGTGACGGCCGAGTCGCCCGCCGCCGGCGACGGCCCGGACTCCGTTCCGGCCGCCGACGGCTCCGAGTCCCTTCCGGCCGACGACGACACAGAGAGGTCCCCGATCGAGGTCAGCGATCTCGCGGTCTCCTTCGGCGACGTGCCGGTCGTCACCGGGATCGACCTCCGGGTCGAGCGCGGGTCGCTCGTCGGGCTCGTCGGCCCGAACGGCGCGGGCAAGACGACGGTCCTCCGGGCGATCAAGGGGACGCTCTCGCCGGACGCGGGCGAGGTTCGGCTCGGCGGCGCCCCCGCCGAGTCGCTCTCCGCGCGTGAGGCCGGGCGGCGGGTCGCTAGCGTCCCGCAAGAGACGAACCTGGCGTTCGACTTTCGGGTGCGCCAGATCGTCGAGATGGGGCGGACGCCGCACCTCGGCCGGTTCGACGGTCACGGTCCCGACGACGAACGGGCCGTCCGCGAGGCCATGGACGCGGCCGGGGTCGCTCGCTTCGCCGACCGGGCGATCACGGAGGTCTCCGGCGGGGAGCGCCAGCGGGTCCTGCTGGCGCGGGCGCTGGCGCAGGAGACCCCGTCGCTGCTGCTCGACGAGCCGACCGCGAGCCTCGACGTGAACCACGCGGTCCGGACCCTCGAACTCGTCAGGGACCTCGTCGACGACGGCCGCGCCGCGCTCGCGGCGATCCACGACCTCGACGTGGCGGCGCGGTACTGCGACGAGATCGTCGTCCTCGCGGACGGCGGCGTTCGGGCGGCCGGCCGGCCCGAGGAGGTGTTGACGGCGCGGACGCTCCGAGACGCCTTCGACGCCGAGGCCTTCGTCGGGGGGAATCCCGCGACGGGGACGCCGACGGTCACCGCGTTCGGCGCGTTCGGCGCGAGCGACGGGAGCGACGGGGACGGCGAGGGCGAATCCGCCGCGTCGCCCGACTCGCGCCGTGTCCACGTCGTCGGGAGCGGTCGACCGGCGGCGCGGGCCGTCGCGAGACTGGCCGCGGCGGGCCACGCCGTCTCCGTCGGCGTCGTCCCCGAGGGCGACACGGCCGCGGGCGTCGCCGCCGACGCGGACGCGCGGGCCGTGACCGCGCCCCCGTTCGCGGCGGTCCCGGCCGAGCGGCGGGCCGAGGCCGTCTCCCTCGCGCGGAAGGCCGACGTGACGGTCGTGGTCGGAGAGGCGGGAACGGCCGTGGAAGCGGACGCAGAGCCGGGCGACGGTACCGAAGCGAACGCGGCGATCCTGGCGGCCAGCGATCGGGTCGCGTACGTCGGAGACGACGGCGAGGGCGGCAACCAGTTCGGCGACGACGAGCTGCTCGACGCGGTACGCGGGAACGACGCATCGGACGAGTGACGCCCTCCAGAACGAGACCCGTCGCTAACGGCTGTGAAAACGGTATGAATGACGGACAGGCGGGGTAGCCCGGCGTTCCGGCGCGGGGTATCCCGGTTGCCTTCTCCACCCCGCGACCCGACGAGCGACGGGCGTCCGGCAGTGGGCTGCTCGCTTCCGCGCCTGACCCGGTGCCGCCGACCAACCGCGACGGACCGCTCCTGCGAGCGGGCGTCGCGGACCGCTGTCCCCGGCGGACGAGGCTTCCACGTTGGCTCTCGGGGCCCGCGCCGGTCTGACCGGACGCGCCCGCTGTTCGGTCCCCGCTAAAGACTACCTCACGGGTGACGAGCGGGGCCTAACCGCCCGACCTAGTCCACTTCGAGGTAGACGACAGCACCTTAAGGGCCTTTCGTTCGGCGGAGAGCGGTCCGGTTCGCGACGCCGCGCGGGACGCTACGCCAGTAGCTCGCGGGCGTACGCGGCGGCGGCCACCGGTATCGGGACGGAGAGCGCGACGACGGCGCGCGCGTGCCACACCAGCCAGAGGTTGTCGCGGAACATCGGGCTCGGCTCGATCGCCAGCGCCCACGTCGCTGCACTCAGGGTCGTCGCGACGCCCAGCACGACCGCGGCGCCGGCGAGCGTTCCGGGGTCGAGGTTCCCCTGTTCGACCGACGCGACCACGACCACGCTGAGCAGCGCGAACAGCGCGATCCCGGCGGCGCCGACGACGCCCGACGCGTAGTAGTCGGCGAGCTGCGACGCGTACGTCCCCCCCGACAGGACCGCGTACGGCGCGCCGAGCGCGAGCACCGTGACGACGCCGGCGGCGATCCCCACCCGACGCGAGATGTCGCGGATCTCCATGCCCGGGGCTCGGTGGGGGACGGCGGTAAAAGGACCGGATCGAGGCGGCGCGCTCCCGTAGCGTTTTGGGTCGCCGGCGTCGAGGGGGACACATGACCCTCGACGTCGACCCGCCGGAGCCGCCCGAACTCGCCGCCGTGGACCCCAACGAGTACGAGGACGCGGAGGTCGCCGGCGGCGAGTACCGCCGCGACGAGCTGGAGGCGTTCCTGCGCGAGGGCGCGTGGGAAGAGGCGTTCGAGGAGTGGGCCGCCGGCAGCGACATGGACGAGGCGGACTGGCGGATCGCGCTCGACCTCGAGTTGGTCTCCCGGTTCGACTTCTTCTGGGACGACTTCGCCGACCGGGTGGGCTACCACGCGCCGGGCCTCCCCGAGGACTGGAAGGAGCGCGACCTCCACCCGGACCTGGAGTCGTGGGGCACCGTCTCCGCGATCAACGCGGGGCTCACGGAGCTCGGACAGATCGTCTGCGAGACGCTGAAGGAGGAGTACATCGACTGGGAGGCGGAGTTCGAGGCGCCCGACGACCTCCCCGACTTCGACGAGTAGCGGGCGGGCCGCCCGCTCTCACGGCAGTTCCAGGCCGCTCAGTGACCCCAGAGGTTCCCGTCCGGGTCGTACCGCGCGTCCATGATCCGGTCCCACTGCGCGTCGGACATCTCGAGGTCGGTCGCCGCGACGTTCTCCGCGAGCTGGTCGGTCGTGCGCGCGCCGACGATGGGGACGCAGGTGAACTCGTCCCACTCCGTGAGCCACGCGAGCGCGGTCTGCGCGGGCGTCGCGTCGAGCTCGTCGGCGACTTCGCGGACCGCGTCGAGCACCTTCCAGCCGCGCTCGGAGAGGTAGAAGCGCTCGAACCGGTCGTCGAAGCTCGCCCGCGAGCCGTCCGGCGCGATCACCTGCTCCGGATCGTCGGGGTCGGCGCGCTCGTACTTCCCGGTGAGGAACCCGCCCGCGAGCGGGGAGTACGGACAGACGGCCAAGTCCTGATCGGCGCACACGTCGAGGTACTCGCTCACGTCCTCGTAGTAGCCGGCGTGGTGAAGCGGCTGGACCACGTCGAAGCCGGCGTAGTCGTTGGCGTCGGCGGTCCACAGCGCCTTCGTCAGCTGCCACGCCGCCATCGTCGACGCGCCGAGGTAGTGCACCTTCCCCTCCGAGATCAGCTCGTCGAGGACGCGCATCGTCTCCTCGATGGGCGTCTCCTCGTCCCAGCGGTGGATGTAGTACACGTCGAGGTAGTCGGTGTCGAGCCGGTCGAGCGTCCCCTCGACCTGTGCGCGAATGTGCTTGCGCCCCAGTCCCGAGTCGTTGGGGCCCGGCTCGCCGCGCCCGTCGAACGGGAAGTACACCTTCGAGGCGATCACGTAGTCCTCGCGGTCGCGCTCCGCGAGCCACTCGCCGATGTACTCCTCGCTTTTCCCGTTCGGCGTCCCGTACACGTTGGCGGTGTCGATGAAGTTGATCCCGTGGTCAGCCGCCGCGTCGAGGAGCGCGTGCGCCTCCTCGCGGCCCGTCTCGACGACGCCGTTCGTCTCCCGCCCGAAGCGCCACGTCCCGAAGCAGAGCTCGGAGACGCTGAGTCCCGTGTTGCCGAGCCGTCGGTAGTCCATATCCGCACGTCTCGCTCGCGATTCATAAAGCGTGGCGGCAGCGGCGGTCGGTGCGGTACGTCGACCGATTGGCCGCGGCGGTCGCCGTCCCCGCCAATCCGTGTCACACAGGCACGTAACTCCGTCGTATTCAAATATCCGCGTCAAGACCGATCCGTATGGACGAGATCGACGACCAGTATACGCCCGCGGACGTCGAGTCCGGGGTCGACGAATACTGGGACGACACCGACGCCTACGAGGCGGCGAAGGAGGCGCACGCCGACGACCCGCCCTTCTTCTTCGTGGACGGGCCGCCGTACACCTCCGGCCAGATGCACCTCGGCACGGCGTGGAACAAGACGCTGAAGGACGCGATCATCCGCCACAAGCGGATGACCGGTCACCGCGTCACCGACCGCCCCGGCTACGACATGCACGGGCTCCCGATCGAGGTGAAAGTCGAGGAGGAGCTCGGCTTCGAGAACAAACGGGACATCGAGGAGTACGGGATGGAGTCGTTCATCGAGAAGTGCAAGGAGTTCGCGGTCACCAACCGCGCGGCGATGGACGAGGACTTCAAGTCGATCGGCGTGTGGATGGACTGGGACGACCCCTACGAGACGATCGACCCCGAGTACATGGAGGCCGCCTGGTGGGCGTTCTCCAACGTCGCCGACAACGGGCTCGTCGAGCAGGGGAAACGCTCCATCTCGCAGTGCCCGCGCTGTGAAACCGGGCTCGCCAACAACGAGGTCGAGTACGAGGACGTGGAGGACCCCTCCATCTACGTGAAGTTCCCCCTGTCCGACCGCGAGGGGAGCCTCGTCATCTGGACGACGACGCCGTGGACGATCCCCGCGAACACCTTCGTCGCCGTCGACGAGGAGCTCACCTACAACGCCGTCCGCGCCGAGCGAGACGGCGAGGAGGAGGTGCTCTACGTCGCCGCGGAGTGCGTCGAGGACGTGCTCGGAGAGGGCCGCTACGAGGAGTACGAGGTCGAGGCGGAGCTCACCGGCGACGAACTGGTCGGCTGGGCGTACGACCACCCGCTCGCCGACCGCGTCGCCGAGTACCCCGACTTCGAGGGGGCCGGTCAGGTGTACGCCGCCGACTACGTGGAGGCCGACCGCACCGGGCTCGTCCACTCCGCGCCCGGCCACGGGGAGGAGGACTTCCACCGCGGCAGCGATCTCGGGCTCGACATTTACTGTCCGGTCGGCCCCAACGGCGAGTTCACCGAGGCCGCGGGCGAGTACGCCGGGCAGTTCGTCCGCGACGCCAACGACGACATCGTCGACGACCTCGTCGCCGACGGCCACATGCTCGCGCACGGCACCGTCGAGCACAGCTACGGCCACTGCTGGCGGTGTGACACCGGGATCATCCAGCTGGTCACCGACCAGTGGTTCATCTCGATCACGGACGTGAAGGAGGACCTCCTCGACAACATGGAGGAGTCCGAGTGGCACCCGCAGTGGGCCCGCGACAACCGGTTCCGCGACTTCATCGAGGACGCGCCCGACTGGAACGTCTCCAGACAGCGCTACTGGGGCGTCCCGATCCCGATCTGGGTACCGGAAGACGCAGAGGCGGGGAACCTCGACGAGGACATGATCGTGATCGGCACCCGCGAGGAGCTCGCCGAGCGCGTCGAGGAGGAGGTCGACCCCGAGACGATCGACCTCCACCGGCCCGCCGTCGACGGCCTGACCATCGTCGAGGACGGGACCACCTACCGCCGCGTCGAGGACGTGTTCGACGTGTGGCTCGACTCCTCGGTCGCCTCGTGGGGCACGCTCGGCTACCCGAGCGACGAGACCGCCCACGACGAGCTGTGGCCCGCCGACCTCATCGTCGAGGCGCACGACCAGACCCGCGGCTGGTTCTGGTCGCAGCTCGGGATGGGCACCGCCTCCGTCGGCGAGATTCCCTACGAGGAGGTCCTCATGCACGGGTTCGCCAACGACGAGGACGGCCGCAAGATGTCCAAGTCCGTCGGCAACATCGTCACGCCCGAGGAGGCGATCGAGCGCGCCGGCCGCGACCCGCTGCGCACCTACCTCCTCTCGCACGACCAGCAGGGCGTCGACCTCGCGTTCGAGTGGGACGGGCTCGGCGAGATCCAGGGCAAGCTCAACATCCTCTGGAACGTGTTCCGGTTCCCGCTGGAGTACATGGACCTCGACGGCTACGACCCCGCCGCCGCCGACCTAGACGACGGCGAGCTCGAGCTCGCCGACGAGTGGGTGCTCTCCCGGCTCCAGTCCGTCGAGACGGAGGTCGAGGAGGCGTGGGCCGACTACCGCGTCAGCGACGCCGTCAACGCGGTGATCGAGTTCGTCACGCAGGACGTGTCGCGGTTCTACGTGAAGGCGGTCCGCGACCGCATGTGGGAGGAGTCCGACTCCGCCTCGAAGCGGGGCGCCTACGCGACGCTCGCGACCGTCCTCGACGAGACGACCCGGATGCTCGCGCCGATCGCGCCGTACATGACCGAGCGCATGTACCAGACGCTCGACGGCGAGGCCACGACCGTTCACCAGCTCGACTACCCCGCGCCCGACGGCGACCGTCGGAACCCCGAGCTCGAGCGCGACGTGGCCGTCCTCCGCGACGTGGAGGAGGCCGCCGCGAACGCGCGCCAGCAGGCCGGGCGTAAGCTCCGCTGGCCCGTGCCGCGCGTGGTCGTCGAGAGCGACGACGAGACGGTGACCGCCGCGGTCGAGCGGCTCTCGGAGCTGATCGCCGAGCGCGTCAACGCCCGCGAGGTGACCGTCACCGACGCCTTCGACGAGTTGGTCGAGACCGCCGAGCCGCAGATGGCCGCGATCGGTCCCGCATTCGGCGCCGACGCCCAAAAGGTGATGGAGGCGGTACAGGGCGCGACCCGCGCCGCGGTCGAGGGCGGCGAGGTGACCGTCGACGGCGAGCCCGTCGACCTCGACGACGAGATGGTCGAGTACGTCGCGGAGCCGCCGGAGCACGTCTCCGGCGCCGACTTCGACGGCGGCGCCGTCTACGTCGATACCTCCCTGACGCCCGATATCGAGTCCGAGGGATACGCTCGCGACGTGATCCGCCGGATACAGGAGATGCGCAAGGAGCTCGATCTGGACGTGGAGGCTCGGATCCGCGTCGGCGTCGCGGTCGACGACGACCGGGTGGCCGGCTTCGTCGACGAGCACGCCGACCTGATCGCCGGCGAGGTGCGCGCCGACGCGTGGCTCGACGACCCGAGCGACGCCGCGGACGCGACGGGCGGCCTCGTGGAGGAGTGGGAGGTCGAAGGCGTCGACATCACGATCGGGATCGAACCGGTCGCGTGACGATCGGATCGGTATCTCCGCCGGAGAACGCGTTCCGATCCGTGTGATGGCGGAGATGTCAGACACCGAACCGACCCATAACTGATCGTTTTTACTACTTCAGTTCTCAGTACCCCGTGAAACGTTGTCGTCCCGAAACCTATAGGTGACTTCTTCACCCACGGTCATACATGCATGTCCGGGCGGCGCGACCCGACGATGCGGAGGCGCTACGAACGGCCGTCTCGCGGGCCCGCGAGGCGACCGTCTTCGACGACATCGGAGCCCCTCTTCTCGACGTGTCCGCTGCCGGCGTCCGCGAGGCCGCCGCGGAGGCCGAGTGGTCGTTCCTCATGGAGGACGAGGAGGGGCCGGTGGGCGTCGCCATCGCCCATCCCGACGGGGAGGAGTCGACCGCCGAATCGACGAACGCGGAGAAATCGACCGACGAACACGGTGACGCGAGCGAGGGCGACCGCGAGGCGGAACTCCTCGCGCTGTGGGTCCATCCGAACCACGCCGGCGAGGGCGTCGCGAGCGAACTGCTCTCGCGCGTCGCGTCATCGGTGATCGACCGCGGCGTCGGCACGCTCCGGGCAAGCGTCCCCACCGACAGCCCCGGCGCCACGGAGTTCTTCAGCGCACACGGGTTCGTTCACCGCGGCACCCGTCGCGGCCCGGCCGGCGACGAGTCGATCGTCGTGGCCGACGTGGACGCGCTTCGGTGACCATCGAGCGCGCGACCCGCACGCGTCCGGAACGATGTGATTGACAGACGGATCGCCTCTATGACCCGCGTCGACATCGGAGCCGCCCTCCTCGTCGCGCTGGGCGGCGCGCTGCTTCTCATCGCCATCGCGAGCCTCCCGACCGGCAGCCGCCTCCGGCGCCTCTACGGAGTGGACGATCGAGACGACGCCGGCGCCCGCTCGAACGCCGTCGTGCTCGGCGGGACCGGCGCCTTCCTGCTCGCCGTCGCCGCCGCTATCGCGTTCGAGGTTCCGGACCGGACCATCGCCGTCGCCGTGCTCGGTGCGACCGCCGCGGGAGCCGTCGCCCTCGGGGGACTCGTCCGGTACCGCGACCGCCGCGAGATCCTGACGACGCCGAACGCGGACAGGGAGCGAGCGAGGCGGCTCGGCGGCGCGGTCATGTGGGTCGGTGCGCTGCTTTCGGTCCCGCTCGCCGCGGTCCTGCTGGAGGCGGGCGAACTCGCGATCGCCGCGGCGGCGCTGTCCGTCGCCGCGGTCTCGACGGTGCTCGTCGCGGCCGCCTACCGGTGAGCCGCCGTCACTTCAGGCGTTCCTGGAGGAACGAGGGGTGCGCCGCGGTGACGCCGTCCACGCCGAGGAGCTTCTCGGAGATGACGTCGCCGAGCTCGTCGCCGTCGCCGGCGCGGACCTCGGCCATGAGCATGTGGTCGCCGGAAGAGGTGTACAGCGCCTGCACTTCGTCGAGCTCCTTCAGCTTCCGGGTCGCGCCCACGTACTTCCCCGAGTCGACATCCATCCCGACCATCGCGATCGACTGCGAGGAGAGCTTCTTCGGGTCGATCTCCGCGGAGTAGCCGACGATCACGCCCTTCTCTTCGAGGCGATCGATGTACTTCCGCACCGTCGGCTTCGACACGTCAGCCCGGTCGGCGATCTCCGCGCAGGAGGCCTGCGCGTCCTCCTCTAACACCGACAGGATCCGTTCCTCCGTCGATACCGTACTCATGACTATCGCTTTGTCACCACAGAAAAAATACCTTGCGAAACGAAAAACGAGACGAACGGACGACGAACCGCGGCGGGACCGGCGGGCGATCCGGCCTATGGCCGCGACAGGCGTGCCTGTCGATGCGTCAGGCGTGCTTGTCGAGGAACATGTCGTGGGAGCGCTCCCACTCGTAGTCGTCGTCCCAGTAGCGCTCGGCCAGCGGCTCCTCGGGCATCTCGCCGATCGCCTGCTTCTCGGCGCCGTACGAGGGACGGTCCTCGTCGACGTAGAAGCGGCCGGTGAGGACCTCGCCCTCGTAGAGCGACTCCTCGGTCTCGCGCATCATCTCCGCGGCCTCGACGCGGTCAGTCTTGTCGAAGTCGTAGTCGTCGGACTCGTTGACGTCGATGTACGGGACGTACTGGCGCGCGTCCTTGTTCCACGTCGGACACTGGGTGAGGAAGTCGACGTGCGCGAAGCCGTCGTGTTCGATCGCCTCGATCAGGATCTCCTTGGCCTGGTTCGGGTTGACCGCGGCGGTCCGGGCGACGTAGGAGGCGCCGGCGTTCAGCGACATCGAGAGCGGCTTGATCGGCTCCTTGGCGCTGCCGGACGGCTGCGTCTTCGACTTGTGGCCCTTCGGGCTGGTCGGGGAGGTCTGCCCCTTCGTGAGCCCGAAGATCTCGTTGTTGAAGACGATGTACGTCATGTCGTGGTTCTCCCGGGCCGTGTGGATGAAGTGGTTCCCGCCGATCCCGTAGCCGTCGCCGTCGCCGCCGGCGGCGATCACTTCGAGGTCGGGGTTCGCGAGCTTCGCGGCGCGGGCCACGGGCAGCGAGCGCCCGTGAATCGTGTGGAACCCGTACGTGTCCAGGTAGCTGTTCAGCTTGCCGGAACAGCCGATCCCGGTACACAGCAGCGTCTCCTCGGGCGAGCGGCCGACCTCGGGGAGCGCCTGCTTGAGCGCCTTCAGGACGCTGAAGTCACCGCAGCCGGGACACCAGGTCGGCTGGGGCTCGACGCCGGGCGTGTACTCGTCGCGGTCGATCTCTCGTTCCTCTCCGATTGCTGAAAACGTGCTCATTGTTAGTCACCTGCGGCTGGGACGAAGGTGGTCTGATGGCCGGACGCGTCGCCGTCGCCCTCGATGATCGCGGCCTCGAACCCGTCGACGATCTCCGCCGGCTCGAACGGGTTCCCGTTGTACTTCAGCAGACTCGACAGCCTCTCGCCGTAGCGGCCGAGGTTCTTCTGAACGAGCCCGCGGAACTGTCCGGACGCCGTCATCTCGACGACGAGAACTTCGTCGACGCTCTCGACGAACGCCTCGACCTGCTCCGTCGGGAACGGGAGCATGTCGGAGACGCCGTACGACTTCACCGAGACGCCGGCGTCGTTGAGCCGACCGACCGCCTCCTCGACGGTGCCCTGCTGGCTCCCGAACGTGAGGATGCCGTACTGGGCGTCGTCGGGGCCGGCGTACGAGCCGGTGTCGACGGTGTCGAGGTCGGCGCGGATCGCCTCCAGCTTCTGGGTCCGCCGGTCGATCTGCGCGACCCGGTTGTCGGGCGACTCGGCGATGTGCCCGGTGGGGTCGTGCTCGTTGCCGGTCGCGAGGAAGCGACCGCCCTTCTGGCCGGGGATCGACCGCGGGGAGACGCCGTCCTCGACGTCGTGCTGGAACCGGTGGAACTTCCCGTCGGCCGAGTGCGGCTCGTCGGCGAGCGCGTCCTCAGAGAGCGTCTTCCCGAGCGTCGGGTTCGGCTCGCGGTCGAAGTGGCTCTTCGGGACGTTCGTCATCTCGCCGCCGAGCTTCTGATCGTACAGGAGGATCGACGGGATCTGGTACTCGTAGGCCAGTCGGAAGGCGATCCGCGACTGCTCGTACGCCTCCTCGACGGTCCCGGGAGCCAGAACGACGCGCTGGGAGTCGCCCTGCGAGGTGTACAGGACGTGTTCGAGGTCGGACTGCTCCGGCTTCGTCGGCATCCCGGTCGACGGACCGGCGCGCATGGCCTCGACGAGGACGACGGGCGTCTCCGTCATCTCGGCGAGCCCGAGCGGCTCCGACATCAGCGCGAAGCCGCCGCCGGAGGAGCCGGACATGGCCTTCACGCCGGCGTGTGAGGCCCCGACCGCGAGCGCGGCCGCGGCGATCTCGTCTTCGACCTGCTCGGAGATCCCGCCGAGCTTCGGCAGGTTCTTCGTCATGATGGTGAACACCTCGGTCCACGGCGTCATCGGGTAGCCGGCGATGAACCGGCAGCCCTCGTCGATGGCGCCGTAGGAGATGGCGTCCGAGCCGGACATGAGCAGCTGCGTCTCGTCGTGCTCGCCGGTCGGCACCGACACGTCCGGGGCGTCCACGTCGTGCTCCTCGCGCACCTGATCGTACGCGATCTGGAGGATCTCGAGGTTCGGTTCGAGGATCTTCTCCGGCATCGCGTCGCGCATCAGGTCCTGAACGTGGTCGAGGTCCATCCCGGTCAGCGCGCAGGTCGCGCCGACGCCGGCGGTGTTGCGCATGACCTCTCGGCCCTGGTCGCGGGCGAGCCCGCGGAGGTCGAGGGGGTATACGTGCCAGTCGTTCTCCTCGGCGCGCTCCTCGAAGTCCGGTATCTCGGAGGCGTCTAAGAGTCCCTCGTCGTACACGATGACCCCGCCCTCTCGGAGCTCGTCCAAATTCTCCGAGAGCGGCTTGATCTCCTCGTTCCCGTAGACGGCCTCCTCCTGCGGGTTTCGGGCGAACGAGTCGCCGAGCGCGAGCAGGAAGTTGTACCCGTCTCCTCGGGAGTTCACCGGGTCCGAGGACGCACGGACCTCGGTGTAGGTGTGGCCCCCGCGGATCCGAGACGGGTAGTGGCGATGCGTGAAGACGTTGAGCCCCGATCGCATCAAGGCTTTCGCGAAGTTCTGGCTGGTCGAAGCGATCCCGTCACCGGATCCCCCCGATATCCGCCAGATGAGTTCGTCGTCAGTCATAGTGGTATGTGAGCCCGTGAGGGCCTCGTGCCCTGTGGTTATGTTGGTTACCTCTTAGGGCTTGCTATGGAATCACAAGAGACGATCATGTAGGACCTTTAGGATCGGTCACCCCCGACCGTTGGGATCGGCCACTCTTCGTCGCCGCCGCGGCGCCCTTCCGCACCCTTTTACTCGCCGCCAGCCCGACGAGACGTATGATCACGTTCATCGGTCTCGGCCTCTACGACGAGCGGTCGATCACCGTCGAGGGGCGCGAGGCGCTCCGGTCCGCCGACCGAGTCTTCGCGGAGTTCTACACCAGCAAGCTGGTCGGGGCCGACGTCGAGGACCTTGAGTCGTACCACGACGCCGAGATAGAGGTCCGGTCGCGCGAGGGCGTCGAGCGGGGCCCGGAGGCAATTCTCGCGGCGGCGGAAGAGGGCCACGCCGCGTTCCTCACCGCCGGCGACACGATGATCTCGACGACCCACACCGACCTCCGGCTGCGCGCGGAGGAGCGTGGGATCGACACCCGCGTGGTCCACGGCGTGACCGCCCAGTCGGCCGCGTCGAGTCTCACCGGGCTCCAGAACTACCGGTTCGGCAAGGCGACGACGCTCCCCTTCCCGTACGCTCACGGCGGCGACGACGTACCGGGAAGCGTGATCGACACCATCGAGGCGAACCGCGAGCGCGGGCTCCACACCGTCGTCTACCTCGACATCAAGGTCGGCACCGGCCCGACCGGTCCCGACCCGGACCACGAGGAGTACATGACCGCCGACGTCGCCGCCGGCCTGCTCGCCGACGAGTGGGAAGACGCGCTCGCGGTCGTCGTCGCCCGCGCCGGCGCGCCGGACTCGGTCGTCGCCGCCGATCGGCTGAGCGCGCTCGCAGATCGGGAGTTCGGCGCTCCGCTCCACCTGCTCGTGATTCCCGGCGACCTCCACCACGTCGAGGCCGAGGCGCTCGCGGGGCTGGCGGGCGCGCCGGCGGACCTCGTCGAGGAGTGATACGCTCCGGGGGAGCCACCGCCGCGGTCGACCGTCCGACCCTACGTTTGATGACCCCCGCCCGCGTTATCACGCCACATGGCTGACCTCGCCGTCGAGCGGCTCATGTCGACCGATCTGCTCACCATCGAGTCGGGCGCCTCGGCCGCAACGGCCGCCCGACACATGCTCGAAACCGGGAAGAACTCGATTCTCGTCGTCGACGGGGATCACCGACTGAAGGGGTTGATCACCGCGACCGACTTCGTCTCGCTCGTCCGCGAGAACGACCCCGAAGACGAGACGCCGGTCGAGGCGTTCATGACGACCGACGTGGTGACGGTCGGCCCCGACGACACGGTCGAGGAGCTCGCCGAGCCGACCGCACACGGGTACACCCACCTTCCCGTCGTCGACAGGGACGGGGCGCTGATCGGGATGGTGTCGACGACGGACCTCACGGCGTACCTCTCTGGGAGGCGGTAGCCGACGCGCCCGGAGCGGTGACGGCGCCGTCGCCGCCTTGCGCCAGCCGGAAGAGTAATCTGGTGTGGTAACACACGACAGGTATGGATCTGAACGACCGGACCCGCGTCAGCGAGGTCATGTCGACGCCGCTGGAGACGATCGGGGCCGACGAGCCGCTCCGAGAGGCGGCGCGCCGGATGAGCGACGACGACATCAGCGCGCTCGTCGTGACGACCGGCGGCGGTTGTATCGTCACCCAGAGCGACATCGTCGGGGCCGTCGCGGCGGGCCGCGACCTCGACGAGGCGGTCGTCCGAGACGTGATGACCGAGAACGTCGAGACCGTGACACCGGACCTCCTGATGGAGGAGGTGGCGGCGATGATGACGATGTACGGCGTGAAACACCTCCCCGTCGTCGACGACGACTACGTGGGAATGGTGTCGTCGACCGACGTGGCCGAACACCTGTCGTAAGCGGGTCGACGGCTCTCGCGGCGGTTACAGGAGGAGCAACGGCGCACCGACCGCGATCCCCGCCGCGATCAACACGAGGTTCCAGAACAGCACCGGCCGGACCAGGTCCCGCGTGATGCTCGCGGCGAAGACCGTCTTGACGAGGACGCTCGCGGCCGTCCCCGCGACGACCCCCGCGACCGCGGTGTCGACCGTGATCTGTTCGGTCCCCAGAAGCGAGACCGCCGTGGCCGTCGCCGTCCCCGAGGAGACGAGTCCAGCGAGGAACGACGTGGCGACGAACCCGCCCGCCCCGAACGTCCGCTCGGCGCCCGCCGAGACGAGGAGCACGAGGACGAACAGCGCTCCGAAGCTCAGGGCGTTCCGGAGGCTGAACGGCGAGGTGAGCTCCGCCTCCATCGCGGTTCGCCAGTCGCTGCGCCACATCGCGACGAGAACGCCGGCGACCGTGATCGCGCCGAGCGGCGCGCCGACGGTGAGAGCGGCCTCGGGGACGAAGGCGGCGACGACCGCGGCGTTCCGGAGGGCCATCGCGGCGTTCGCCAGCAGGATCGAACCGACGGCGATGTTGCGCAGCTCCGCCCGTCCCTTGGCGCGCTTGGCCATCTCCGCGACGACCGCGGTGGAGTTCACGAGCCCGCCGAAGAAGCCGGTGACCGCGTAGCCGCGTCCCTGGTACCGCTTCACGAGCACGTAGTTGGCGAAGCCGATCGCGCTGACCGCGACGACCAGCGACCAGATGAGACGCGGCTGGACCGCGCCCCACGGGTCGATCGTCTCCGCCGGGAGCAGCGGGAAGACGACGAACGCGAGGATCGTGAACTCCACCGCGCTGCGGACCTCCTCCCGCGAGAGTCCCCACGCGAACTGGTGAAGCTCCCGCTTCAACACGAGCAGGAGCGAGGAGAGCACGGCCACCGTCACCGCCTCGATGAAGAAGTCCTCGGCGACGAGCGCGCCGACCCCGTACGTGACGAGCATCGACACCGACGTGGTCAGCGAGAGCCCGTCGACCGCCTCCTTGACGAAGCTCCGGACGGCGAGCAGCACCGCGATGGCGACGATCAACACGCCGCCGACGATCAAGAGCCCGTCGTTGTCGAGCAGCGAGAAGACGGCTGCCGCGAGACCGATCAGCGCGAACGTCCGGATCCCCGCGGACTTCTGGGACCACTCCCGCTCCAGTCCGAGAAACATCCCCAGCGCGGTCGCCAAGACCAGCTTCGAGACGTTCGTCTGGAGGTAGACGAGCGGGTCGACGGCGCTCAACACGGGGCGTCACCCCGGCGTCGCCTCCGCTCTCGTCGTCGAGTCCGCGGTCGCCGCGCCCACCGGTCTCGGGACTGCTCCTCCGACCGAGCCGTCGCGTCCATACGCCGACGCAGTCGGCAGCGACGCCTATAGCTTACTATATACCGGTATCTAGCCGTCGGCGCCTCGGCGCCGGGGCCGCGTCAGCGATTGGTCGGCTCCCGCGGGAGGTCGAGCGCCTCCGTCAGGTCGTGCTCGTCGCCGGTGAGCAGGTAGAGCACGTCTTCGAGGATGACCGCGAGCTCCGGCAGCTCCCGCACCACGAGGAAGGTGATCCCGATCAGCGCCACGACCGCGAGCAGTTGGCTCATGATCCGATCGGAGATCAGGAACGATACCCGATAGGGGTCGCTCGCGCCGAACATCGCCAACACGAGGTCCGGGTACCACTGCATGTACTGGTTGCCCGCGACGACCGAGATGAACGTCGTCCGGAGGATGTTGAGGACGTAGATGAGCGAGACCGACACCGCGAGCCCGCGGATCTTCCGCCGCAGGGGCGCCTCGACCGCGGCGACGAGTCCGCCGAAGATCGCCATGCTCCCGAGCCCCGTGCAGGCGAGCACGATGTCGATCCGGTAGGTGTGGCCGTCGTCGAGCGTCCACAGGTAGGCCGCGTTGTACCCCTCGCTGCTCGCCACCCGCTCGGGCGCGTAGCCGAGCAGGTCGATGAGCATCCCGGTCTGGGTCGCGACGATCTCGATGAGAATCCGGCGGGGCTCGGGGAAGGCGACACCGCCCAAGGTGAACGCCGGGATCGTCTCGAACGGGAGGTAGATGAACAGCATGATGGCGATCGCACGCGTGAGCGTGAACAGCGACGCCCGCCCGTTGTACAGGAGGTAGCCGGCGTACATGCAGGCCGGCACCCCGACCAAGGCGAGGATCGACTCGACGTAGCTCTGGTGTTCGAACGCGAAGTACGGCACCGTCGACAGCCAGAAGAGTCCGAACAGCGCCCACGTCCCGGCCGCGAGCGATCGGCCCGCCGCCAGCCCGCGGCTGTCGAGCAGCCACGCGACCGCGAAGAGGATCGCGACGAGCCAGGCGAACGTGAACGTGTCCGGCAGCAGACTCAGAACCGCCGGCACGCCGGAACCGAACATGTCCGAACGGTCGGTGGTCGTCGGATAAAGCCCTTGTCGTTGCCGACGACTCGTCGAGTAACCGGGCGCGAAAACGGAGACAGAGACGGAGACGGGGAGGGGGACGGAGAGGGGCTCGGACCGCTCAGCGCTCGTCCGAGTCGAGCACGCGGATCTGGTCGCCGCGGACCGTCACCGGGATCGGAACGGTCGCCTCGTACAGCTCGACGGTCACCTGGTCTTTCCCCTCGTCGATGCGCTGGACGCGAGCCTTCTCGCCCTTGAACGGCCCGGCGATCAGCTCGACGATGTCGCCCTCGGCGATCCCCTCCACGTCGGGGGTCGGCGAGAGGAAGTGCTCGACCTCGGAGAAGGGGCTTCTCGCCGGCCCTTCCGAGCCCTGTATCACGCCGCGGGCGTGGGGGATCTCGTCGAGGATCCGGGCGAACACGCTCCCGTCGGTGGCCTCGACCATCACGTAGCTCGTCAGCTGGTCGGGGGCGATGACGGCCTGGATCTCCGGCATCTCCTTCTCCGCGAGCATGTCGGCGACCGTCCGCTCCTGGCTCGCGGTGGTCTTGACCGAGAAGATCGGCATTACGCGCCGACCCCCGGCAGGAGGCTCATGACCGCGAACATCAGGAAGCCGATGAAGCCGATGAGTAAGATTCCGGCCCCGGCGATCTTCGACACCTGGAGGAACTCGTCGGTGCTCGGCGTGCTCGCCAGTTTCAGCACCCGAATGTAGCTGTTGAGGTCGTACGGAACGTCCATGTTACGAGAGAGTTCGGGTCGATCCGGTTTTTACCTTTTGATGCGAGACGGGCGGACCGGATCGGGTCGATCCGAACGAGAACGGCGAGAAACAGTCTGAGACGACCGATCACCGCCGACAGCGGCGTTACTCCACGTAGTCGATGTCTTCCATCTCGGGCGAGGCCTCTCCCTCGGACGCCTCGCCGTTGCGGCCGTAGATCTGCGGCGACTCGACGCCGGTCACCACGATCATGGTCCGCATCTCGCCCTCCAGCTCCTCGTCGACGGAGGTCCCCCAGATGATCCGGGCGTCGGGGTCGATCCGGTCGTATATCTCCTCGACGACGCCCTCGGCCTCCTCGATGGACATGTCGGTGCCGCCGGTGACGTTCACCAGCGCGGAGTTCGCGCCGGAGATGTCCACGTCGAGGAGCGGCGACCGGAGCGCGGACTTCACCGAGTCCTGCGCCTTCGAGTCGGAGTCGGACTCGCCGAGCCCGATCATCGCGACGCCGCCCTTCTCCATGACGGTGCGAACGTCGGCGAAGTCGAGGTTGACGAGCCCCGGCATCGTGATGAGCTCCGTGATCCCCTTCACCGAGCGCATCAGGACCTCGTCGGACACCTTGAACGCCTGCCGGACGGGGAGCTTTCCGACCGCGTCGAGCAGGCGGTCGTTGGGAACGACGATCACGGTGTCGCTCACGTCGCGGAGCCGCTCCAAGCCGGCCTCGGCGTTCGTTCGTCGGACCTCGCCCTCGGCCGTGAACGGGGTCGTGACGATGGCGATGGTGAGCGCGCCCGACTCCCGGGCGGCCTTCGCGACGACCGGCGCCGACCCGGTCCCCGTGCCGCCGCCGAGCCCGGCGGTGACGAACACCATGTCGGAGCCGTCGATGGCGTCCTGTATCTCCTCTTGGGACTCGATGGCGGCCTCCTCGCCGACCTGCGGGAGGGAGCCGGCGCCGCGGCCCTGCGTCTTCTGCTGGCCCATGAGGATCTTCGTGTCGGCCTCGATGTTGACGAGGTGCTGAACGTCGGTGTTGGCGGCGACGAGCTTCGCGCCGTGGATCCCCTCCTGGGTCATCCGGTTGACCGTGTTGCCGCCGGCGCCCCCGCAGCCGACGACGGTGATGTTCGTCTGGAGGTCCTGGAGGACGTCCTGCAGTTCATCGTCAGTCATCGTTCCGGTCTGTGGCGTGGCGCCGGCGGTTGCGTCGTTCCCGCCGGTGCCGCCCTCCCCGGCGTCGTCCGCCGGGGATTCCTCTGCTTCGTCGATGGCGTCCTCTACAATAGAGTCCATTATATGGTGTGGTTGCGACCCGGACGTATTTATTTTTGCCCGATCGTCTGACGCGAGTCAGACGGCCGAAGACGCTCTCCAGAGCCGGCGAACTCCGCGTATCATCGATCAAAAACGACAGGTCGCGCCCCGTCGGCGGTCGCCCCGCCGGCGACGGTCGCCCCGCCGGCGCGTAACCGTCGCACCGCCGGTGCGCCACCGCTGGAACGTCACTCGATCGGGAACCGCTCCGTCCGCGCCCGCGACACGTCTTCGGGCGCGACCGTCTCGCCGTCGACGTCGACCGACTCCCCGTCGGCGAGCCGCCCGAACGCCGGCCCCTCCGGGACCCCCCGCTCGGCGGCCAGCGCCGGATCGAACGCGGTCTCGCGAGCGATCACGGCGTCGTCGTCGACTTCGACCGCGTCGTATCCGCGCTCCAACACGCCCGCCAGATCCGCGACGAGGTCGCGGTATCCGGGCGCTCCCTCGTCAGCGGCGAAGGCGGCCCGTCCCGCTGCTCGCGTCCCGGCCTGCTCGGTGTCGAACGCGACCGCGTTCGCCTCGACCGCCGCGCGGGCCGCGTCCGCGTCCACGCCTTGCGTCCGCGAGAGCAGGCCTTCCGGGAGCGCCCGGACGCGTGTCTCGTCGCGTGACTCGGGGACGACCTCGCCGAACCGGAGCCCCTCCTCGACCGTCGCGACCTCGGACTCCAGTCGCTCGATGAGCGGCAGTGGTCGATCGCCGACCTCGCGCACCCACGTCTCGCTCACGACGCGGTAGCCGAGGTCCTCGACGGTCGCCGTCAGATCGGGCTTGTCGCCCTCGATCACGGCCAACTCCGCGCGGCTCCGCGCGAACGCCTGCTCGATCACGTCCCGGTTCGCGTCGGGCGCGCCCATGTCTCCGAGCGACCAGTCGGAGCCGACGTGCCCCACCGCCCACTCGGTCTCGCGGACGATCCGGGTGAACCGCGGGGCGTAGTGGCCGCCGCCGAAGCCGACGACGTGGCGGGGCCGGGGACCCGCGTCTCCCCCGTCGGTCGCCCCGCCTGCACCGCCGAGCAGATCCGCGCCGGTCCCCCGCAGGTCGAGCACCGCCCGCGCAACCGCGCGGGCCGCCTCCGAGTCGGTCCACTGCGGCTCGTCGGAGCCGAGTTCGACGAACAGCGACGGGACCGAGGTGGCGGTCGGGCCGTGGTGGGTGCACTCGATCCCCACGTCGTACCCCTCGGGAGCGTGTTCCGCCAGCGCCTCGACGACGCGCTTCTCGGCGCCCGGCGCGGCCCGCGCCAGCGTCCCAGGCTCGCCCCCGTACGGCGCGGGGCCGAAGTTCCCGGTGACGTGGGCGGTCAGTAGTTCCCCCGTCTCGCCGGAGTGCCGGGAGACGAACGCGAGGAACTCGGGGGATTCGTCGCCGTCTCCGTCCGCCGCGTGGTCTCCGCCGCCGAACGCGGCCGCGGGGTCCTCCAGGTCGATGTGGAGGTCGTCGAACTCCCGCAGTTCGAACCCGTCGGTCCGGTAGTACGTCCCGCCGCCGGCGGCGTCGGGGCGGCTCGGGTCGTCGCGGCGCTCCCAGTCGCCGAGGTCGAGCAGGTGCTCGCCGATGCGTTCCGAGACGCTGTCGGCCCGGCTGACGACGATCGCTATCACGGATGCCGGTGGGGGTCGGGCGACCGAATAGCCGTCGATACGATGTCGATAGCGCGGTGACGAGTTCGTCTGGCTGCCCCGTCGATCGCGTATGACTGAGCGACGGGAATTCGGTTGAAACCACCACCCCCTTGTTCACGGCAGCAGGAGGTAGATGAACACGAGGTAGCCGACGACGAGGACGCCGCCGTCGATCCGCGAGATACGGTCACCGTGGTACATCAGCCCGATCAGCAGGGCGGTGAACGCGAGCAGCGCGGGGAACTCGAAGCCGCGCACGCCGGGGCTCACGCTGATCGGCGTGATGACCGCGACGATGCCGATGACCGCGAGGATGTTGTAGATGTTCGATCCGACCACGTTGCCCACGCTGAACTCGGCCTCGCCGCGGATCGCTGCGACGACGCTGGCGGCGAGCTCCGGCAGCGAGGTCCCCAGCGCCAACACCGTGAGCCCGATGAAGATGTCGGAGAAGCCGGCCGCCGAGAGCAGCGACTGCCCGCCCTCGACCAGCCAGCGGGAGCCGAGTATGAGCGCGACGATACCCCCGACAACGGAGGCAACATCGCGGAGCCGGGCATCCGGCATCTCCGCGCGCTCGGCGGCCGAGATCCCGGACTGAGTCTGCTGGACCCGCCGCATGACGACGACGGTGAACGCGATGAGTACGGCGAGCAGGAGGACGCCGTCGACGGCGCCGATCCGTCCGTCCCACCCGAGGCCGACGAGCAGCAGCGCGGCGACCACCATGAACGGGACGTGGCGCTCGAAGACGGTCCGGGAGGTGTCGAGCGGGCGGATCAGCGCGGAGACGCCGAGCACGAGCCCGATGTTGGCGATGTTCGAACCGACGATCGCGCCCAGCCCGGTGTCGGTCGACACCGTGATCGCGCCGAGGAGGGAGACGAACAGTTCGGGGGCCGTGGTCGCGAACGCGACGACCGTGACCCCGACCGTCGACGCCTTCAGGCCGACCGCGAGCGCGAGGTCGCTGGCGCCCTTGACGAGCAGTTCGGCGCCGGCGTACAGGAGGGCGGCGCCGCCGGCGAGCAGCAGGAGTTCCGTGAGCGGCGACCCGAGTAGCACGGCTCCGGGTTGTCGTCGATATTTAAAAAGCGTCGTGATTCGGGACCGTTGCAGGCGCGCGCGGCGTCGCAGTCGGCGGGGCGTCTCAGGCGCGCGTCGCTCGGAACTCGCCGTGTTTCATCCCGAGGACGAACGCGATGGCGCCGAAAACGGCCATCGAGGGGAGCACCATCATCAGCGTCGTCTGGAGCGCCATCGGCGTCCCGAAAGCGACCCCGACGGTCCCGAGGACGACGATGAGCGCGACGATGCCGGCCGCACGCGGGAGGTCGAACTCCATAACCGTGGTATGGTTCGGGGAACCCTAAGCGTTCGGTCCACGGAAGCGCCGTCTCCGAGAGGTGAGCCGCGTCGGCCCCACCTCGCCGAGGCGCTACGCCTCGATGATCTCGTCGTCGTCCTCCGCCGGCGCACGCAGGTCGCCCTCCATCGAGACGACCGCCCGCCCGCCGACGCGCACCGCGTCGCCGTCGACGCGGACCCGAACGCGCCCGGGCCGGTCGAGGAAGTGCCCCTGCTCGAAGCGCAGTTCGTCGGGGAAGTCGCCGTCGAACGCGCCGACCTCGCGGAGGTAGGCCCCGACCGCGCCGCTCGCCGTCCCGGTGACGGGGTCCTCGGGCACGCCGATCGCGGGCGCGAACGCTCTGCCGTGAAGCGTCGAGTCGGCGTCGATCGCGTCGAACGTGAACGCGTACACGCCGGCGGCGTCGTGCGCCTCCGAGAGGGCCTCGATCGCCGCCATGTCGGGCTCGGCCTCGCCGAGTCGTTCGAGGAAGTTCACTGGGACGACGAGCCACGGAAGCCCCGTGGAGGCCACCGCGACCGGGAGGTCGGCGCCCACGTCGCGCAAGGCGGCCGGGTCGATCCCGAGCGCGTCGCCGAGGCGGTCGGCGTCGAGGTCGGACCCCTCGTTGTCGGGGTCAATCACGTCGACCGTCGGCGGGTTCTGCCGCATCCAGACGCTCCCGTCGTCGTCGACCGCGATCTCGAGGTCGCCGACGTTCGTCCGGAGCGTCCGGTCGCCGGCGTCGATCGCCCCCTCGGCGAACAGGGCGCCGTAGGTCGCGATCGTGGCGTGGCCGCACAGGTCGACCTCGGTCGAGGGAGTGAAGTACCGGAGCCGTTCGTCGGCGCCGCCATCGGGGGCGTTCGCGCCGTTCCCGTCGTCCGGGCCGTCGCCCTCGCCGGGGTCGAACAGGAACGCGGTCTCGGAGGCGCCGATCTCCGCGGCGATCCGTCCCATCTGGTCGTCGCTCAGCCCCGCGGCGTCCGGCACGACGCCGGCGACGTTCCCGGCCAGCGGCTCGTCCGCGAACGCGTCGACGAGAAGCGTGCGTCGCGTCTCCATGCGCCACCGTGACGGCCAGCCCTCAAAAGGCTCCCGAGAGCGCCGAGCAGTCGACGGCCGGAGGGGAAACGACCGGGAAGCGATGTGAACCCTTTTGCCCTCCACGGCGGATGTACCCCTATGGGCCTCTTCGACCGGCTGCGAGGGAACGACACGCCCCGCGTGGCGTTCATCGGGATCGACGGGCTCCCTCACCGCCTCGTCGCCGACAACCCGGATACGTTTCCGACGCTGTCGGCGATCGCCGACGAGGGCGACGGGGGACCGATCGACAGTGCCGTGCCACCGGAATCGAGCGCGTGCTGGCCGGTGCTCACGAGCGGCGTGAACCCCGGAGAGACCGGAGTGTACGGCTTCCAAGACCGCGAGGTCGGATCGTACGACACCTACGTCCCGATGGGGCGCGACGTGCAGGCGACGCGGGTGTGGGACCGGGCGACCGACGCCGGTCTCGACGCGACCGTGATGAACGTTCCCGTCACGTTCCCGCCCCAACGGACGGTCCAGCGCATGGTCTCCGGCTATCTCTCGCCCGACGTCGACAAGGCGTCGCACCCGGACGAGCTCCGGGAGTACCTCACCGAGAGCGACTACAGGCTGTCTGTCAACGCGAAGCTCGGTCATCGAGAGGACAAGACGGCGTTCATCGAACAGGCCCGCGAGACGCTCGACGCCCGCGCGGAGGCGTTCACCCGCTACGTCGAGATGGACGACTGGGACCTGTTCGTCGGGGTGTTCTCCACCCCGGACCGTATCAACCACTTCCTGTGGGGCGACTACGAGAACGGCGGCCCGTACCGCGAGGACGTACTGGAGTTCTACGCGGCGCTCGACGACCACATCGGGGCAATCCGGACGGCGCTTCCGAACGACGTGCGGCTCGTCGTCGGCTCCACACACGGGTTCACCCGGCTCCGGTACGACGTGTACTGCAACGAGTGGCTCGAGCGCGAGGGATGGCTCTCGTACGACCGCGACGACCACGGCTCACTGTCCGATATCGCCGGCGACGCCCGCGCGTACTCGCTGGTTCCCGGTCGCTTCTACCTCAACGTCGAGGGCCGCGAGCCCGACGGGGCCGTCCCCGAGTCGGAGTACGAGGCGGCCCGCGAGGAGCTCCGAGCCGAGCTCGAAGCGTGGGAGGGACCGAACGGGAACCCGGTCGCGAAGCGGGTCGTCGAGCGCGAGACGGTGTTCCGCGGCGATCACGACGCCATCGCTCCCGACCTCGTGGTGATCCCCCACGAGGGGTTCGACCTCAAGTCCGGGTTCCGGTCCCACGACGCGGTGTTCGACCCGGACGGCCCTCGGACCGGGATGCACACCTTCGAGGACGCCGCCCTGTTCGTCGATCACCCGGACGCGAAGGTCGAGGACGCGGACCTACTCGACGTCGCCCCGACCCTCTTGCGCCTGCTCGACGTCGACCACGGCCGCACCGACCTCGACGGCGCGAGCCTCATCTGAGGTGGCGTCGACGTGGAACGCACGCCGGACGGGACCCCGGTCGGCGTCGACGACCCGTACGCGGTCGCCGGCGTCTGCGACCACCTCACCGACGACGGTCGGTGCCGGTTCGCGCTGACGCGGGCGAGCGACGACTCCGCGTTCGCCGCCGAGCGACGCCGGGACGGGTACGCCTGTCACGTCGGCGCAGACGACGCGTGGCGCGCCTGTCCGCACTACCGGTCGACGACGGACGGGAGGGAGTGCCGTCGGTGCGGGCTCGCGGAGGTTCGTCTGGCCCACGACGACTCCCGACCGCTGGTGGAGAAACACCACCTGTCGTACGGGGAGGCCGCTTCTTCCGCATCCGATTCCCCCGGTTCCGACGATGCCGGCCCCCACGAGATCACCGTCGCGCTGTGTCGGTGGTGTCACACGAAGGTCCACAAGTCGTTCGCCCGGATCGACGACGACGCCAGCCCCGATCCCGAGGCGATCGCGGCGCGGGAGAGTCGACGCAGCAAGGAGCGGTCGGAATCCGCGTTCGAGACCGCGAGCGAGCGGTTCGACCGGGAGGAGTAGCAGACCGGACGCGGGCAGGGAAACGCCAGTCGGCGCCTCGACTCAGTTGTCCGGCTTCGGCCGGATCAGGTTCGCCAGCGCGACGAGCAGCCCGAGGAACCAGCCGAGGGGGACGGAGATACCGACCCACATCAGCACGTATCCGAGGCCGGTGACGCCCCACTGTTGGCCGAACGTCTCCAGATCGAAGGCCCCACGGAGCATCTCGTTGATCCCGCCGACAGCGAGGAACGTGTCGAGGATCCACCGCGCGAGCTCGTAGCTCGGGTCGAGGACCACGCTCGAGATCGAAGGGGTGAGCAGCGCGGCGACGACCGGCGGCAGGAAGATCGCCGTCATCGCGAACGGGTACGCGAGGGCGACGCTGACGAACCGGCCGCCGACCTTCGAGAACCCGGCCGCGAGTCCGGCTGCGACGACGGCGACGACGCTTGCGCCGCCGATACCGAGCATTACCTCGGTCGGTAGCTGGAAGTGTGCGAGGAGGGTCAACGAGCCCCAGACGACCGTGGCGACGATCACCGCGCCGAGAACGCCGAATCGCGTAACCGCGGAGTCGAGCTTCGCCGCGTAATACCGGGTGGCGAATCCGACCAGCAGGAGGGGGTACGCCACTGCAACGAGCGGTGCTCCGAGAATCGCCCAGAGATAGTACCCGACCGTCTGAACGGTGGTCTCCGGTTGCCACTTGCCCAGCACCGCGCTCGGATCGAGCTGTCTGGGGAAGACGACCTCCATCCACGTCTCGTGGAGGCGGACGACGTCAAGGAGGAGCGCTTCCACCAGTCCGGTTTGTCCTCGGCGTTCCATTTGGCTCACCTCGCGCGCGACACACCGTGAACTTTGTGCCTTCGACTCCGCCGGGACCACCCCGCCGACGCCCTCGCGATCGAGCGGGTTCCAGAACCGCTTCAGACCGGGAGAACGACTCCGAAGGCGCGAAATTATCAGAGAGATCTATCCGCGGCGATACGCTTAACCGTCACAGCGGGCGTACTGCCCAGTATGCACAGACGCGGACTGCTTGCGGCGATTGCCGCATCGTCATCCGTCGCGATCGCCGGGTGTACCGGCGCCGGCGGAGAGAACGGCAGCTACGAATTCGACGCGGAACCGGCCAGCGTCCCGTCCTCGGCCGCGTCAGAAGCGGGCTACGAGGGCGAGGAGCCGGAGTCGTTCGTCCTCAAGCAGAAGTTCGACGTGGCCGGCGTGAACGCGCAGGTGTCCGCGACGACGTGGGCCACCGGGTACGAGAACCCCGACAACAGATCGGCGCTGTTCGTGGCGAGCACGCCGAACGCGTCGGTGGGCGGACAGTCGGTCAATCCCCTTGTCCGTGCGAACGACGCGGAGTTGATCCAACGGCTGCTAGAGCAGGTCGATCAGCGCGGTATCGGCGGCGACGGAACCAGCATCGAGACGAGCGACATCGAGGAGCGAGGAACGGAGACTCGTACCATCCTCGGCAAAGAGGTGGAGATTTCGAAGCTCGAAACGACTGTCGACGCGGAGGTCAGCGCTGGCAACGGACAGAGCGGACAAGTCGAAGAAGTTCCGGTGTTCCTGTACGTCGGGACGGTGCAACACGAAGAGGACGTGATCGCGCTCGTCGGCGTCCATCCCACCGCCGTCGACGCCTCCGACTCGCTGCTCTCCCTGATGGAGCAGGTCGAACACTAGCCTCCCGTTCGCGCCCAGTTTCGAACCAAGTTGTTGCCACGAGCAGTCCGTGCTCCAGCCTGAGAGCGCCGATCGAAATCCCGTGACTGCGCCGCCTTCGACGGGGACGTTTCCGCGGACAGAAGCTTTGCACTCCGTAATTCATTTATAAGTAATCGAACCGAATGCGATCACCTCGCGTTGCGAGACCGCGGTGTGGGCTCGTGCCGTTGCGATCTGCAGTCTCAGAGCCCGATAGCCGCTGCTCTAGCAGGCGGGAACACAACAATGGCCCGGAGAATAACGATTCAGTGTGCGGTGATCTGTGCCCTTGCTCTCTCGTTCGGTGTTTTCTCCGTTGTTGGGGTTGGAGTGATGCCTGTAAATGGGGCAGTCTGGAGTGTAGGAGAGGTAGATGATATCAACATAACCGGTAGTGAACGCCAAAAGATTACTGGAATTAAGACACGGAACAGCGATAAGAATATTAAAATTCGAGTTGGAAATATAGTGAACAAGGGTGCTAAGCTTGATGAATCAAATTCATCATATACAGTAACCGATCGAAAAGACGTGGCCGATTCAGAAGTTTATATAAAATATCCGAATAAGAAGAATGCGACGATTGTAGTTGATAACGCTATATTGGATGGATCTAAGTTCAATGTAAGTATCTCAAACATAACCACAAGCAACATGAGTATATATGATAACACATTATCTTCTGAGACAGACGTTGAATACAGAGTAGAACAAGGGCTTTCTAAAAAATATGTTCAGTTTAGAATACAGTCTCATGCGGAGGTTGTTTTTCACAATGAGACATACAATCAAAAAACAGGGAACATATCTCTTAAAAATCTGAAATTAATAAATAGTACAAACCACGTGATAATCTGGGAGAGATCAGAACAAGGGAAACTAGCTCAAAAGATTGGTGCTTCCCAAGGTAATAAAACGCAGATCAGTATTGCTAGTGAGAATGTGAGCGGTGTAACAGAACTCGCAGCAACTGTTCACCCGGGAAGAGCAGAACCAAATACAGATATTATTTACGCAGCTGAGAATCAATCTGTTCAACTTCCAGTCCAAATAGAGGTGGCTCAAAAGCCAATACATTATTCTCATAACTCTTCAGAATATGGTAACTCGAATTCAACCCTGTCGTTTTTATTTAATGCAGATATAAGTTCAAAAAGAGGAAATATATCCATAGAATTTTTTGATCAATCTCAATTAACAATTGAAATTGGAGAAGATGCTGAACAGTACAGGATTAAGGAGAACCGTATTGATATCTTATTAAATGGAACAGAATCTAGATCCAGATCTGAATTCCCGTATATAAAAGAAGTTTTTGTTAACAATCTCAAATCAAAGCAACACGACAGTAGTTATTCCAAAACAAAATACTCTCCGCGTCGAATTGCTCATACTATTGAAAATGAGACGAATATTACCGCAGCACAGGGTGCATATATCGGATTGAATTCGAATAGATCTGCTTCAATAGCACTGTCTTCAGAAGATCAAAATGTACAACAGGATCCTATCTATGAGTATGGTAATCTTAGTATCATAAATAATACAAAAGTACCAGGAGAGGAATACGAGATTAAATCAGAAACAAGAGTCAATGGAACACAAGTCACTCTGGTTAATACATCTTTATCCCCAGTTGTACCTACTACAGCAGTTAAAGATGGTATAATTGGTGAATTTAGAACTTCCCGAACCGCTCAACATATTGCTGCTGTTATTCAGGGAAACGCAGAGATGAACCGAAATAGACTCGCAATCAACAATCAAAGCACTACTTATAAAATATCAAATGTATCTGAGAAGGGAGAATACAAAATAAACCTCATAGATATCAATACAGGCGAAACAAGTAACAAATCTGTGACTGTTCTGAAAGAAAAAGACCTTATGTCAAATATAACAGTATCTACTAGAGCTATATCCTCGGGCCAGACTCTGCCTATTAAATTTACCTCTACATACAATACATCTACTATTGGAATTAATAATTTGAGTACTAACACCACAGCCGCAACTATCAGGCTCGCAACGCCGGAGAAAGGTCAGACGACGGTCGACCTCAACACGTACGCGGCGGCGAATGGGTCCCTGAACGAGAGTGTCACTGTCGCGGGGCCAGGATCGTCGATCGAGTCAGTCACTACGCCGGGAGGGACCGGAACGCTCTCACCGGGCGCCTACGAGATCGCGGTCCGTTCGGAACAGGGTATCGCCACGACGAGCGACAACGCGACGATGACGCTCACGCGACGCTCGACGAACGAGCTCACTACCTACGCGGGAACGGAGACGAAACGGTCCGATCTCGGGAGTGCCGCGGCGGTGCGGGACACCATCGAGAGCGGGACGCTCTCGCGGTCGGACGGAGTCGACGGGAACGACACGGTGGTCTACGCGGTGAACGCGTCCGGGTTGACCGGGCTACCAGCAGCGCGGAACGCTACGCCCGAGACGGGTGACGGCCTCGATAGCTTCGACGGGCTCGAATTCGGCGTCCGATCGACCGGGGGCGAGGGCGGACTGACAGGGGACGATGCGCTCGGCGAGACGCCGCGCGACTCGACCGTCCACGTCGACGGGACCGGACTCTACGTGGTCGCCGACGGGACCGACGCGTTCCCGACCGACGGAGAGCCGGAGCCCGGCGAGGAGTTCACGGCCGAGTTCCGCGTCACCGACGACCGCCTCCGCGAGGTCGCGTCGGACCCGCCGGACGACCACCGCGTTACCTCGACGGTGACGTTCGCCGGCGCAGATCGAGACGGGTCGACGGGAGACGCCCGGGAGCGGAGCGCCTCCGGAGGTCCCGTTGCCGGGAGCGGGGGCGGGACCGAAAACGACGGCGGCGTCAGCGGTGGCGGCAGCGGTGGCGGCGTCGGCGGCGGCGGAGCGGACGGCACCACTCCGGGCGATCCCAGCGGCGGCGATCGCCCGGAGGAGACGAACGGGGGGAGCGCGCCGGGAGGCGGCGGGAACGGTGATCGGATCGGCCCCGCCCGCGGGGCCGGGTTCGGGACTCCCCCGAACGCCGAGCGGCGGACTCCGCATTTGAACAGGCCGATCGCCGTGTCGGTTCCGGCAGCGGTCGGAGGGATCGAGCCGTCTGAATCCTCCGAAACGCCCGGGGGCGGCACCGGGTCGGACGACAGTGGGGAGGTCGACACCGGGACGGCTGACACCGGGACGGCTGACACCGAGAACAGCGGGGGCGGTCCGGAGGGGGCGAGCGGCGAGACCGGCAGCTCCGAACCTGGCGCCGCGGGCTCGGAGCGGGCGACGCCGACCTACGAGAACGCGCCAATCCGGACGACCGCCGAAGATATCCCCGGATTCGGGCCGCTGCAGTCGCTAGCGGCGCTCACGGTGACGCTTCTGGCCGCGACCCGGGGGCGCTGGGTCCGCTGAGCTGCGTTCGATCGCGGGATCGCGACACTACGGCGGTATCCTTTTGCTGGACCGCGCCTTTCGTGAGCGTATGAGTGTCACCATCACCCCGCCACGGGAGCGCGAGTGCGAGCTGTGCGGCCGCGAGGAGCGGTGGGACGACGACGCCGACGGGTGGCAGATCGACGGAGAGCCCGGCGACGTCTACTGTATCCACGAGTGGGACATCAACGGGACGTTCACCCCGCTGAGTAAGTGACAGCGGCTTCGATGAGCGGGAGCGCGCTCTGCTATCCTCGCCTATCGCTCCCGCCGCTTCGGAAACTCCTCTTACCCACGGGTGACCCCACCTCGCATGCTCCTAAACACCCGATTTGACGTTCGCTAAGTAACGTGCTGTATTGATCAACTTACGTCTCGAATATCTTCTCTAGAAATCTATTTATTTACTCACTTCCGTATACTTTTGATCGAACAATGATATCGGTGTTGGTACACCCCCCTGATGAATAATTACCTTATATTCCCTAATGTGTGTACTATGGATCCTACTCCTATCAGGGTCATACCTTTAAGTGATGGATCTAGAGTGTGTGCCATGACCGAGCCACGTAGTAACACCCGGGGGGTATCGGAGCGGGATCTCTCGGGCCACAGTGGGGGGCTTGCAACGGTAACGGACGAGCGTTCGAACTGCGGGATCGGCGGGATCGTCGACCTCGACGGCGATCCGGCCCACGAGACGGTCACCGACGCCATCGAACTGCTCGAAAACCTCGAACACCGCGGGACGACGGGCGCTGAGGAGGACACCGGCGACGGCGCCGGCATCATGGTCGCGCGCCCCGACGAGTTCTTCCGCGAGGTCGTCGACGCCGACCTGCCCGAGGAGTACGCGGTCGGCTCCGTGTTCATGCCGACCGAACCGAGCGTGCAGGCCGAAATCCACGACGTCATCGCGGAGGTGTTCTCCGTGTACGGACTGGAGGTCCTGGAGTGGCGCTCGGTTCCGACGGACAACGCGGACCTCGGGGAGACCGCGCTCGACTCGGAGCCGGAGGTGGCTCAGCTGTTCGCCGCGCCGGTCGAGGGCGCCGGCCTCGCCGAGCGGTTCACCAGCGAAGAGACGGACCCCGACGACGCCGACCCGGAGGTCCTCGGCTTCGACCGCGCGCTGTACGCCGCGCGGCGCGAGATCGAGAACGCGGTGTCGGAGGTCGACGGCGCCGGCCGGTTCTACGTCTGCTCGCTCGACCGCCAGCGCGTCGTGTACAAGGGCCTGCTGAAGGGGTCGCAGCTCGCCGGCTACTACTCGGACCTGACCGACGAGCGCTTCGCGAGCCACGTCGCCTTAGTCCACGCGCGGTTCTCGACGAACACGCTGGGCGCGTGGCATCTCGCGCACCCCTACCGCAACATCGTCCACAACGGGGAGTTCAACACGATCCGCGGGAACGTCAACTGGATGCGCGCCCGCGAGAACGACCTGGACCACCCGGCGTTCGGCGCGGAGCTCGACACGATCAAGCCGGTGATCGACGACCCGAACCAGTCGGACACCGCGAGCGTCGACAACGCGGTCGAGCTCCTCTTACAGGCCGGTCGCGACCTCCCGCACACCCTCCGGATGCTGATCCCGGAAGCGTTCCGCGACGACGAGCTGATGGATCAGGCCCGGGCGGACTTCTACGACTACCACGCCTCGCTCGTCGAGCCGTGGGACGGCCCCGCCCTCGTCATCGGCTTCGACGGCGACCGCGTCGCGGGCGTCCTCGACCGTAACGGGCTCCGGCCCTGCCGGTACGAGGTGACCGACGACAACCGACTGGTCGTCGGTAGCGAGGTCGGCGCGCTCCCGACCGAGCCGGAAGAGGTGACCCGTCGCGGCCGACTCCAACCCGGGGAGATCTTCGTCGCCGACCCCGAGCAGGGCCGGATCGTCCCCGACGACGAGGTGTTCGAGGACCTCACCGACGAGAAGTACGGCGAGTGGGTGTCCGAGCGACAGGTCGACCTCGACGAGATCGTGGGGGAGGGGGGGGTCGCCGCTGGAATCGGTTCGGGCGACGACGCCGACGCGGCCTCGGGTGACGGCGACACGGAGCCGACCGTGCGCGCCCACCAGGCCGCGTTCGGCTACACGACCGACTCGCTGAACCACCTCGTCGAGCCGATGGCGAAAGACGGGAAGGACCCGGTCGGTTCGATGGGAGACGACACCCCTCTCTCGGTGCTCGCGGACGTCGACCGGCCGCTGTTCACCTACTTCAAGCAGCTGTTCGCGCAGGTGTCGAACCCGCCGATCGACTACATCCGCGAGGAGCTCGTCACCTCGCTGGAGACCCGGATCGGGAACCAGCGGAACCTGCTTGACGAGACGCCCGACCACGCCGAGCAGATCGTCTCCGACGCCCCGATCCTCACCGACGCGGAGACGGCCGCGCTGCGCGACCTCCCCGGGCCGGGCGAACGCACGCCGGACGCCGGGGACGACGAGCCTGGCACGCCGCCGTTCACCTCCGTGACCGTCGACGTGACGTACGACCGCGACGGGTCGCTGGTCGACGCCGTGAACCGGATCCGCGAGGACGCCGCGACCGCCATCCGGGACGGCGCCGACGCCGTGGTCCTCTCCGACCGGGCGGTCGGCCCGGACCGGCTCGCGGTGCCGAGTCTGCTCGCGACCGGCGCGGTCCACCACCACCTCGTCCGCAACGGGCTGCGCAACCGCGCGGGGCTCGTCGTCGAGTCCGGCGAGCCGCACGAGGTCCACCACGTCGCGACGCTCGTCGGGTACGGCGCCGACGCGATCGACCCGTACCTCGCGTACGCCTCCATCGCCGACGTGGTCGCCGGCCCCGACGGCGCCGACGAGGAGGAGGCGCTGGCCGCCTACCGGCACGCGCTGGAGGACGGCCTCCTCAAGACGATGGCGAAGATGGGCATCTCGACGATGGAGTCATACCAGGGCGCGCAGATCTTCGAGGCCGTCGGGCTCGACTCCGACTTCGTCGCCGAGTACTTCGAGGGCACCGAGATCCGCACCGAGGGGATCGGTATCGCGGAGATCGAAGACGACCTCCGGACCCGCCACGCGGTGGCGTTCGGCGCGGACCCCGAACTGGAGACGATCGGCGAGTACGAACACCGGTCGTCGGGCGTGAAGCACGGCTGGAACCCCCAGACGGTCGGCACGCTCCAGCAGGCGGTCCGCGGCGGCGACTACGAGCAGTATCAGGAGTTCGCGGAGCTCGTCAACGACCAGTCCGAGGAGCTTCAGACGCTCCGGGGGCTCCTCTCGTTCGAGTCCGACCGCGACCCGGTTCCGATCGATGAGGTCGAACCGGTCGAGTCGATCGTCGAGCGCTTCTCGACCGCCGCCATGAGCCTCGGGAGCATCTCGCCGGAGGCCCACGAGAACAACGCGATCGCGATGAACCGGCTCGGCGCGAAGTCGAACACGGGCGAGGGCGGCGAGCCCCCGGAGCGGTTCGGCACCGAGAAGGAGTGTTCGGTTAAGCAGGTCGCCTCCGGGCGGTTCGGCGTCACCTCCGAGTACCTCGCGAGCGCCGACGAGCTGCAGATCAAGATGGCGCAGGGGTCGAAGCCCGGCGAGGGCGGCCACCTCCCCGGCAAGAAGGTCAACGAGATGATCGCGCACGTCCGGTGTTCCACCCCCGGCGTCGGGCTCATCTCGCCGCCGCCGCAACACGATATCTACTCGATCGAGGACCTCAAGCAGCTGATCTTCGACCTGAAGGCCGCCAGTCCGGACGCCGACGTCAACGTGAAGCTGGTGTCCGAGGCCGGCATCGGCACCATCGCGGCCGGCGTCGCGAAGGCGAACGCCGACGTGGTCCACGTCTCCGGCCACGACGGCGGGACCGGCGCGTCGCCGAAGACGTCGATCAAGAACGCGGGGCTCCCGTGGGAGCTCGGGCTCGCCGAGGCGAACCAGATGCTCCGCGCGACCGGCCTGCGGGACCGCATCCGCGTGACGGCCGACGGGGGGATGAAGACCGGCCGCGACGTGGCCGTCGCCGCCGCGCTCGGCGCCGAGGAGTACGTGTTCGGTACCGCCTCGCTCGTCACCGCCGGCTGCGTGATGGCCCGGCAGTGCCACGAGAACACCTGTCCGGTCGGCGTCGCCACCCAGCGCGAGGACCTCCGCCAGCGCTTCCCCGGCCAGCCGGACCACGTCATCAACTACATGACGTTCATCGCGCAGGAGCTCCGCGAGATCATGGCCGAGCTCGGCTACACCGAGGTCGAGGAGTTCATCGGCCGTCCCGATCTCCTCTCCCAGCGCGAGACTGACCACGAGAAGGCGCAACACCTCGACCTGTCGGCGGTCATCGCCGAGCCCGCGGGCGAGGCCCGGACGAAGACCCGCGAGCAAGAACACTCCGGCATCGACGAGCTCCTCGACTGGGACCTCATCGAGGAGGCGAGCCCGGCCATCGAGGACGGCGCGCCCGTCGCGCTCACCCGCGACGTGGAGAACGTCGACCGCGCGGTCGGCGCGACCCTCTCGAACCGCGTCGTCTCCGAGCACGGCGGCGAGGGGCTCCCGGACGACACCGTCACCTGCCGGTTCGACGGCTACGCGGGCCAGAGCTTCGGCGCGTTCCTCGCGTCCGGGATCACCATGGAGCTGTCCGGCGCCGCCAACGACTACGTCGGCAAGGGGCTCTCCGGCGGCCGGATCGTGATCAACACCCCCGACGAGGCCGGCTACGATCCCGCCGAGAACGTCGTCGCCGGCAACGTCGGGCTGTACGGCGCGACGTCGGGCGAGGTCTACGTCAACGGCGTCGCCGGCGAGCGGTTCGGCGTCCGCAACTCCGGCGTGAAGGCGGTCGTCGAGGGCGTCGGCGACCACGGCTGCGAGTACATGACCGGCGGCGTCGTCGCCGTGCTCGGCGACACCGGCCGGAACTTCGCGGCCGGGATGTCCGGCGGCGTCGCGTACGTGTACGACCCGAACGACCGACTCGACGACCGCGTGAATCGCGGGATGGTGTCGGTCTCGGAGACCCTCGAAGAGTCCGACGAGCGCATGCTCCGCCGGCTCGTCGAGAACCACCACGCCTACACCGACAGCGACCGCGCGGCCGAGCTGCTCGACGACTGGACGACCGCGCTCGACGACTTCGTACGGGTCTTCCCCGACGCCTACGCGGAGGTCATCGCCGAGGGGAAGGGGGCCGACGTGCGCGAGGAGCCGCCGGAGCCCGCCGCTGCCGCTCCCGGATCCGCGTCCGACGCGACAGAGCAGGCGTCGAGCGACGACTGAAGCGCTCGGTCGCTGTCGGCTCGCTGATCGCCTCGGTCCGCCGACGATGGTCTGTCCGCCGGACCGTTTAATAAGCGTCGCCCGAACCTCCCTGCGTGGACGAACTCGTCGTGAGCACGGAGGTGTACGCCGACCCCGAGGACGTGTACGCGTTCCTGCTCGACTTCCCGCGGTACGCCGACTACTCGGAGTACCTCCGAGAGGTGCGGACGCTGGAGGGCGAGGGGGGGCCGGGCACCCGCTACGCGCTGACGTTCGCGTGGTGGAAGATCACCTACACGGCCCACTCGCGCGTGACGGGCGTCGATCCGCCCGGGCGGATCGACTGGGAGGTCACGAAGGATATCGACGCCAGCGGGTGTTGGCGGGTGACGCCGGCGACGGCGGGTGATTCCGACTCGACTGCCGACGACAGCGACGACGGCACGGACGCCGCCGACCCGACCGACGACCCGAACCCGTGCGAGGTCGCGCTCGAAGTCGAGTTCGACCCGGGATCGGCCAGCTCGGACGCGCTCGATCTCCCGACGCTCGTCTCGTTCGACTGGGTGTTGAAGAAGGCGATCCCCCTGATCAGAGGCGAGGCCGAGCGCGTCGTTGAGCGCGCCGTGCGCGACTTAGAGGACTCGACGCGCGACGTAGACCTCGACGTGTACGTCGATTCCGCCCGGATCTGAGCGCGTGTGGGAGTCGGTGTCGCCGGTGTCGGCGAGTCGAAGGCCTTAATATATCCAGCGGGGAACGAATGGATGCGTACGAGGGCTCGTAGATCAGTGGTAGATCATCCCCCTGGCACGGGGAAGGCCCGGGGTTCAAATCCCCGCGAGTCCACTCCAATTTTGTCGCTGTGACCAGGGTTCTTCACCGCAAGGTAGGACTCTTCTAACAGCCGGATTCGCAACTTTTGGGCAAGAAACGTCTCCCTCGAAAAACCGAGTTCATAAGAATCGCTTAGGCGGGTCGCCGTCTGCTAGCGATTTATACAGTGAGCAGAGGTGGTCATTATGACGGGTCATATCGACCCGACAGAGCACTTCCTGCTCATCTGTGAGTTCTGCGGCTGCAAGATCGAACATCCGAGGCAGCGCTGCGCGGCGCTCGAGGATGGGAGGTGTCAGCCGTGAGCAGAAACCACCGCGCGCGGGCCACAAACTGTTCCAAGGCAGTTACCCGCGCCGGTGGGAGTACGTGTTCAGACGTACCGATTGAACGCCGACCAGCAGCTCCACCAAAGGAGGTGGTCGGGCGTGTGTAACCTCTCCTTGGGGTGTGTTGAACGTTACGGCGCGATCTCTCGCGCCGGACGGTCTCACACAGGGGTGTACACGTGCGGTCCAGATTCGACATGTGACGACTGGGTTGGCACCCACCTCGGAGGGGATCGCGCGTGACGCACGTCGAGACCGCCCCGCACGAGTGCGAGGGTAATCTCATCTTCACCGAGCACGGACTGAGTCCGTACTGGATCATCGGGAAGGTTCTCACCACTGGATTCGACGGCTACTCCGGCGATATCGAGACGGAGATCGACGGTGAACCATGGACCGTCTCGCTCACATACCAACAGAGCGGGATCGCTCCGCGTCCAGAGGACGACGTCGGCGGTGACCGGCTCTACGAGTTCCGCCTTGGTGCGTATGGAAACGGCGAACGTAAGGCAAATTTCCTGATTCAACCGCGGTTCGCCGACATGCGACACTACGAGACGGGCGACGAGATCTCGACACCGTTCGACCACATCGACGAGGACGAAGGAGTCAACGTGCGGTTCTCGAGTTCGAACCTGGAACCGGACGAACTCCGGCGGCTACTATCACTACTCGTCCAAGACGTTGCTCGGGAGGCGGACGTTCACGTTAACCCCGAGTACTTCGGTGGCTCCGTCAACGAGATGAGCAACATCACGACCTACGAGCGGTACGTTCGGGTCAACCGAAACTGGAGCCAGAAGATCGTCGGTCGCGCTGGAGTCATGCAACGGTTGATGCACCTCTGTGCGACCGAGAAAGGGAGTAAGTTCGAGTACCGGGTCGACAACGAGGACATCGTCGGCTACAATCACCGTGTTATCCTCCCTAAGCGGGACGCGCAGCGTCTGATCTCCGGACATCGATTCGGGAAGCAGATCAAACACTACCACCCGAAGCACGTCCGCGAGAACGACGAGGGGGATCCGCTGTACCATCCGAAGGTAGGGGTGCTCCTCAAAAAGTCCCTCACCGGCCACTCGTTCGACTGGTCCGAGAGAGACGAAATCAGGCGGGAGATCGATGAAACGCTCATCAACGTCCTCGACTGGAGCGAGGTCCCGGCCAGACCGGACCAGACGACGTTCGTTCCGGATAAGCACTTCAGCGTTAACGAGGCGGAGATAAGCGTCCAGCGTCAGTCCGATCCGACGCCCGAGATGGAGACCAATCAGGAGGCACTCCTCGTCACTGTTCTCCGTGACCTCTGTGACAGCGACGTCGAGATGCTCGAGTCGCTCGTGGCTGATGGCGGGGAACGACACCCGCGGGCCTTAGCGGACCAGACGGGACGAGGAATCAGTACCGTCTATCGGGCGCTCGAGCGTCTCCAAGGGATCGTCCGCAACGACGGGGCATCGGTGTCGTTCGCCAGCAAGAAGCTCGAGCAGGAGATTGCGGGCATCGTGGAGAGCACTGAACATCAGATTGAGAACGCTGCCGACCGCGCAGCGAAGATCCTGAACCTGGAAACGCGACAAGCCGCATCGAGCGCTTGGCAAAAGTGGTGTGAGAAGTACGCTGCGCGCATCAGCGAAACGAGCGATGACGGGCGTCCAACCGTTCGAATCGATACGATCCTTTCGGAGCTGAAGAGTTCATCATTGCCGTGTGTCGATGAGGTCCTCCAGGAAGCGCTCGACGCGTGGCGGAGTGAAGGGCGTGACCCGTTAGACCTCCTTGAGGCTCGAGTGAAGTGGCGGACCAGTCCGGAGTCTTGGCAGATAGGGAAGGTGAGCGTAAATACCCGCCGCTAGCGCGGGACTCGTGAGTGGCAACACTATCCAACACAGCTAAAAGCGGCTCTTTTTGCGGGTAATTTCGGGCAGTGTGGGTCAACTGAGTCTTTTATTCTCCCAGTATCTCGTCAACTCACTCGTCAAGATCGCGCTCGTCTCCCACTCGGTGGGACGCCCCCCTTAGGGAGTGTGCCTAAGGGCACTGGCGAGAAAAAGTACCCCCGCCCCCGCAGAGTTCCACTTGATCCACATGAAACGGAGGTCGTGCATCTCCTAGAGTTGGAACCCCATCTGCTTACAGGTCGTGCCTATATCTGCCAGGATATGGGTACTCTCGCAGTTGATATTGAGACAGCGAGTCCCGAAAAGGAACCATCCAAACAAGAGCATTTCAGGGATACAAGCTATTTTGAGCTCGTCGCAGTCGCACTAGGATACAAAGATGGGGAAGAAACTGAGACCGACGTGGTATTGAGGGAGGGCGGATGGGAACAAGAGCATACAGCTAGAGTGATTGAATCAATGCTCTCGTGGTGTGAGGGGCGGGATATCGAGAAAGTAATAACGTACAACGGAAACGATTTCGATCTTATTCACTTGAGAAACTGGGCAAAGTCGCTAGACCAGAACGGTGTTGCTGTCGATATGTCTCAACGGGTAGACTCTCTATTCACTCAACACCGAGACCTCGCAGAACTCTCTTTTCACAAGTATAGGAATCGGATCTCTGGAGATGGAACGAGTTTTGAGAGAATTTGCAAGTGGGAGAACGTCAATGTTATCGAGACTAAATATGTAGATTATGACCTTCACGAGGGTGTCCACGCAGAATATGGATCGAAAGTCGAAGGTTGGCATATTGGAGAGTCCCTCGGAGAGATGTACGTCGATCTTCGCGTCAGTGGTGCAACCGATACGAAAACATATCGACAACTGGAACAGATGTTGGTGGACTATGCAACCGGTGATATCATCCCGCTGTTTGAGCTCGATCTGAATTTCCAGTCGGATTAAATCGAAAGTTAACGTTCACCTTGGTTTGCTGACTTATTAATAGATGGCCGAGAGGGAGGTTGTGTATGGACGACCTAGGGTTCCTTTCGGACGACGACGCAGCCCTCCTCGCAGAGGTGATGGACGCCCACGGATTTGATTCGCTAAAAAAGACACAGCAGTTGGCGTTCCAAGACGGTGTTCTCAGCCCGGGAAATCATCTGCTCGTCGCTGAGACAGGAAACGGCAAAACACTCTGTGCGGAGGCAGTCACGAAGAAGACACTCCAAGACGGGGGTCGCGTTGCATACCTCGTCCCCTCGCGACAGCTGGTGCGAGCGAAGGCAGAGACGATCTCGACGTGGGCTCGAGAGCAGTACGACATCGGATACTGGGAGGGCGCATACCACAACTCCGACGTTATCGTCGCAACCTTCGACTCGTTCTATCGAGCGATCCTCAACAACACAGGGCGAGCTCGAAACTTAGATCTCGTCGTCCTCGACGACTTCCACGAGATATATGGTGGGTTTCGGGGGCCGGAGATTGAGAAGTCAATCGGAGCGGCGATGTACGAGGGAATAGAGGTGTTCGCGATGAGTGCGACGGTCGGGAATCCCGAAGAACTCGCGAGCTGGATGGATGCCGACTGTACGGTTAGCCCGGAAGGACGACAGATCGAGATCGAGGAACGCGCCATCGACGTTGCCGGTCGCGAAAAGAAAGAGGCCATCGTCGACGTGCTACGCCGAGAGGAGGACAAGGCTCCGTTCCTCGTGTTCAACTACGCGAAGTCTTGGACAGAATCGAGAGCGAAACAGGTGGCACAGACGCGAATATTCGAGACGGACTCCGAACGAGACTATCGGCGCGAAATGCGGCAAAAAGTCAATGGAGAAGTGACAGAGACACTAGAAGATCTCGGTGCGATGATGAACGCCGGCGTTGCGTTCCACCATGCCGACCTCCCCCGCGACATCCAAGAGTGGATTATCGACCTCTACAAGGAGGGAGAGATCCGTTGCCTGTTCGCGACAACAACTATCGCCTACGGGTTCGACGCTCCTGTCCAGAGCGTCCTCGTTGCGGATATCACACGCGGTCCGCAAGACGTCGGCGTCTGGGAGTACGTTCAGTGGGTCGGGCGGGCAGCCCGTCCTGGTTACGGCTACGATGTCGGCTACGCGTACACACTGACGGACGAGCCACAGGAGACGACGGAACGATACTTCGAGCCTCACCGTGAGCTCGAGCCCGTTGGAACACACTTCGAGAACCAAGAGCAGTTCCGCTGGCTGTTGTTGCAGCTGGTAGTGACCGGATGGGACACGCCTCACGAGATCGAGGCGTTCGTCAAGGAGCTCCTGTACTGGGAGCAGATGAAGCAGATCGGTGCGTGGGGCCGACAACACGAACCGCGAGACGAGCGACTCAACGAGCGGCTTCGGGGAACCGCCGATTGGCTCGATGCTGAGGACTTCGTCGACGAGAAGCAGACGACCCGCCAGTTCATGCCGACCGCTCTCGGAGAGGGAGCTGTCTCATTCGCGTTTAACTCCTTCGTGAGTGTCCCGCTATCTGCAGTAAAGGCATTCTACCTCTGGGTCGAAGAAACGCCTCACGACGACGTCACACCACTCACGTTGACCGAGACGACCGCGAGGCTTTTCGACCGGACTCTCAACGCCACGAGCGCATCGAGCGAACTCACGGGCCATCTTCAAGAGCACGACCTTCAGCCCGAAAAGCCGGCCATCACGGCAGGCGTCATCTGTTGGTACTGGATGCAGAACATGGACACGCGGGAGATCGAAGACCGGACCGAGGTCGACGCCGCGTACATCTCGAGCACTGCACGGAAGCTCTCTGACGCGGTGGATGCGACGAAGCACCTTACCGAAGCGGCACCGAACGCGAGGCAGCCGGAGTGGTTCGATACACACGTATTCCGCGTCGAACGAGGGGTCCGGCGTGATGAGGTCCCACTCGTCGAGAACGTTCAGGGTCTCGGTCGGTACCGAGTTCGGATGCTCCGGCGGTATTTGGAACGGTCAGACATCGCCGGAATCGACGGAAAACTCGAAGGATCGCTCTGGGAGATGCTCGTTCAGTTCCGAGACCGAGTTGGGTCGGCGGAGTTCTTCGAGGACACACTACGAGGGAACGTCAACGGTATTGGCGAAAAGACGGCTGAGCGTCTTCGAGAGTTCGTCGAGACCGGGAGTATCGATGCGGACTTCGCCGAACTAGGTAGTGGCCCGGTTACGCCGAGAAGCGGCGATGACGAGGAGGCGGGATTCACCCGAGGAACACGGCTCGACGAATTCTGATGACTGGACTTTGAGCATCCACTATTCAATACTGAATCATTCGAGCAAGCAGGTTACTGGAAATGACCCATCTCGAGCCAACTCACCACATTTTTGCCCGGTAGCTAGGGGAGTGGGTTCTTTGTATTCGGCTAGTCATATACACGATATGACCGGTGTGATGGTAACATGGGACCAGCAAGAAATACAAGCGATTGATGAGGGAGATTTTGAATCGGCCGTAGTGAACGTCATAGAGGAGTTTTTCGATGGCGTAGACGAGTACAGAGGAGTGACTGTTGAATGGGAAACACCGACTCGTGACCACCAAGCTGTGTATAGAGTCTCACAAGCTCCCTTAGTTCACCTAGACCGAAGTCGTTGTTTCATTGATATAGTCGGCGAACAACGCGGGGGTGAATACAAGATTGATCTGAAGCCGTCTGGATTTGAAATTGAAACAAGATCTTCTGGATACACCGAAGAACTAACCTTCCTACAATTACGGCCGGAGGGAATCGCAATTAATCCGAAAGAACAAGAGATGTTCCTCCAGAGTATTCCAGAGTCTATCAAAAAGCGAATTGTAAGGCGGTTACCTGATCGGTGATGCTTCTCACAGCTACTTGTTACTGTACTGGCCGTAGTTGACTCAATCGTATCTCTTGCTGAGAATTCAATAGAGTCGTTTACCTCACGGGTAGAACGAACGAGGCGGTGATGAGCTCGGGTTCTTCGGGTGTAACGTGTTGTTCCTCGTCGAGGCGCTCAAGTTCGGCCTTCCGCTCACGCCGAAGGATATCCAGTTGGCGCTTCGCGTTTCCGATTGGTGCGGACATGTCTTCACCCTGCTCGTCACGTGCTTGGTACGCCTTGAGTCGCTCTTCCCATCGGCTGATTTCTTCCTCGAAGTGACGTTCTGCGTGTTGGCGTTTGATTTCGGTTTCGCGTTCGCGCTCTTCGCGGGCCTCCTGAGCGAACGATTCGACTTGGTTCCAGGCTTCCATCTCCGCCTGTTGATGTAGGTCATCGGCCATCGACGCCAGCCGGCCCAGTCCCTCGATAGCATTCGCTTCTGAAGGCGGTAGTGTATCGACGATCTCGGGTGATGACGTGGCGACCGTTCCGTCTGTGGTGACGTACAGGCTAGCGAGTTTCTCGGTAATTACATCTCCTGCTCCGGAGATGTAGCCCAGTCGGTAGGTGAAACGGATACCGGGCGCAGCATCGTCTTCCGTCGTCTTGAGGGCAATTCTTCCTTCCACGCGGTCTGAGTCGAGACAAAAATCGATGAGCGACTGAACGAGAGGGTGGTCAAGCGCGATGAAGTCGACGTCGTCCTGTTCCATCGCGACCTCTCTCGTGAACGTTGCCATGGGATATCGCTGCTTGACCTGGTCGCCGGAGAGTACGTTGGGAACATCCAGCTGATAAACGTCACCGCCGGAGCGAGCGGGTCCGGGGCGGACGCCCTTGATGTCTCCCTCGAAGACGTCGAAGAACTCGCGGACGAGCACCTCGATGTCGTCTTCGCTCACCTCGCCGTGTTGACTTCGCTCGATGACGTCGAGGATCTCCTTGTCCTCGTCGGAAAGGTCGAACCGGTCACGGATGAGGAACTGCTTTTCGACCGTCTCGAGGGCTTTCTTGCGCTCTTCGATCGTTGCCTCGATGTTCGCGACGACTTCGCCGGTGGGCGTGTCGTTCGCGATGGCAGCCATGATCGTCTCGTCGAGGTCGACGTCTTCAAGGACGCGACCCATCACGTCGGAGCGCATCCCGAGGTCGGCCTCGATCTGGTCCGTCTTCTCGAGGAGTAGTGAGAGGATCTCGCTCTCGCGAGTGTCCTTGAAGAAGAGGTTGCGGATTTCGACGGTATGTTCTTGGCCGTACCGGTGGAGACGACCCATCCGCTGGTCGATGCGGATCGGGTTCCACGGGAGGTCGTAGTTCACCATGATGTGGGCGAACTGGAGGTTGAGCCCCTCCTGTGCCGCGTCGGTCGCCAGCATGATGTTGGCCTCCTCCTCGAACTTCTCCATCTCGCGGCGGCGACGGTCTTGGTTGAGGTCGCCGTACACCTGCGCGATATCGTGCTCGGGGAAAATCTCGTCACGGAGGTACTCGAGGGTGTCTGTGTACTCGGTGAAGATGAGAACCTTCTCGTCGGGGTCCTCGCGGAGGATCCGGCCGACGAACTGCTTGAGGATTTGGGCCTTCGAGTCGGTCTCGATGGCCTTGGCCTGCCGCCAGAGCTCTTTGACCCGGTCGAGTTCCGCTTGTACTTGGTCGGGGTTCTGCGTGATCGTGACGGTTTCTAGGGCCTCCTCGACCCGATTGCGCTCGGCGTCGGTCAGGGTCTCGGGTTCGGTGCTGTACTGCGGGATGAGCTCTTGGACGTCGTCGGGGAGCTCCTGTCCGGTCCCCTCGTTCTGAATGGCCCGCATGCGGTTCTCGAGGGACTTTCGGATGGCGTAGATGCTGGACACCAGCCGCTTCTGGTAGATGACCATCGTGAAGCCGGCGGCCTGGTTCTCCTCCTGGCGGGCGAGGTTGTAGTACTCGCGGATGTACTCGGTGACATCGTCGTACAGCTTGCGCTCGGCTGGGGACATCTCGACACCGAGCGCCTCGATGTTCTTCTCGGGGAACATACGGGTCCCGTCCGTTTCGTACATGTCGTCCTTCAGCCGGCGGATCATCAGGTCGTCGAGGGCCTCGGGTTCGATCTGGGACTCGTGGCCGAAGCGGTACGGATCGAGCAGGCTGATGAGGAAGTAGAACTGGTCGGACTTACCCTTGTGTGGCGTCCCGGTGAGCAGCAGTAGCGCGTCGGAGTTGTTCGCGACGGCCTCGCCGACACGGTAGCGTTGGGTGCGTTCCATCGAGTCGTCGCTCGACCGCCTGGCGGTGAGGTGGTGTGCCTCGTCGAACACGGCGACGTCCCACTCGGGTTCGAGGTTGTCGAGCGCGTCGATAGGCGAGATAGCGTCTGAGCCCGTCTCATCGGTGGACTGCTTGGCGAAGTCCACGGAGGTGATGATGAAGTCCTCCTGTGCCCAGACGTTCTGGTTCGGATGCGACTGGCGTTTCGACCGGACGGTCTCACGGTCGTAGATGACGAAGTTCTGGTCGAACTTCTCGCGCATTTCCTCTTGCCACTGGACTGTGAGCGGAGCGGGCGCGACGATGAGGACGCGGTTGGCGCGACCTCGAGCGATGAGCTCCTCAATAACGATTCCGGCCTCGATGGTCTTCCCGAGACCGACCTCGTCACCGATGAGGTAGCGGTGGTCGTACGAGTTGAGGATTTCGTAGGCTGCTTGGACTTGGTACGGTTCGATCTCGATGCGATTGTTCGTCAGCGAGAGGAATCGATCGTAGCGATACGCAAGGTCGAGGCGGGTCGCACGCTCCCGCAGATCGTAGTGAACCGGATCATCAACCTGTTCGGCCGCAAGTTGGTCGACAATAGAGTCGATCTTCTCGATATGAGGCAAGCCGCTCGGGAGTTTTCGGAGCTGCCCCTCCGTGGTGTACACATGTAGCAGCTGACTTCCGTTCGGACGATCCTCAATCTTGGATATTTCTCCCTTGCCGCCGGCGAACGTGATGCGATCACCGACGTTGAACAACATTAAAAAATATTGATACAGCTTTTCAGATCTAAATAACGCGGTTCTGCAGGTAGTCGAGGTGTTTGGCGTTGTAGACGATCTTGACTTCGTCAGCTGCCGGACTGCCGATGCAGGTGAGACGGACGTTCTTCTCTTCGACTTCCTCGTCGGAGAGGATCTGCTGCATGTCCATCTCGATGTCGCCCTCTTTGACGATGGAGGCGCAGTTCGCGCAGGCGCCGGCGCGACACGAGAAGGGCCAGTCGTAGCCCTGGGCCTCGGCAGACTCGAGGATGTATTCGCCCTGATTTACCTCCAGGGTACCGTAGTCCTCGGCGTCAAGGTCAGCCTCGGCGGCCTCCTCGAAGAGGTTATCATCGTCCATCGACCAGCCGTGGTCGTCCAGCACTTCGTAGTTAAGGTATTCTACTGTGGGCATCCTTTGAGCATTAATAGGGAGTCATGTTAGTCGTTACTATGCTAAACTGATAGCAACTAGCTATCCAGACACACCACCTCTCATAACAAGTTCTATCTCATCCTCATTTAGATCGTACAACCTGAAAATCAGGTGGTCGACGTATGAATCAAGTGAGTCGGAACCTTGGACTAGGCGGTCGTACCGTTGTTTGTTCGAAAGGAATAGATCCAAAGAGTTCTCTACATCCTCAAGCGCAGGAATTTCCATTTGTTCAAACCGGGCAATTAGTGAATTTGTCTTAGTCGCGTTGCTTCGGAACCCAGCAAACCCACCGGCCTCTTCGACAGCATAGGGGATAAACTCAGATACAAGCGCTTCCTGTTTCTTTGTAAGACCGATATATTCTGCAACCGTAATCGGTTCTGTTTCTGTGTACCCCCACTGATCCGTCTCATAGTCCTCTTCATCATTGGGCTTGTATCGCGCTGTAAGTTGAACGATTGTTTTTCCCTGTTTTTTCTGTACAGCTGCACTCCCTACTCTCAAGCCCTCAACAGATTCCGTCGTCTTTGAAAGAATAGTTGCTCCCCTATCGGGTGCTGGTTGATATCCCGGAATATCCTTGACGGAGGTTGTTTGCTCATAATCGTTGATATAATCGGTCAAATCTACGTTTATTTGATTTGCCTCCTGTCTTCGTTCAGCTATTTTATCAACCGCTTTCACAATCAGATCGTGGGCTATCTCTTCGGGAGATTCAGATTCAAATACACTCTCTGCGGTAGAAGCAGCATCGAAATTTGCTGATTCGATCCGATCAATCACCGTTTTCCAATATTCATCTACTAATTCAGATCTTTCGTCTTCTGTGGAAGTAAATGAGATATTCTTAAGAGGCAGATGGTCAATGTACTCTCGGAATTCAATATACCCTCCGCGGATACCAATAGCTGCGAACAACAGCTTATACTCCCAATCGAGTAATGTTGAATTCAAGAGTCCTGTTTCAAATAGGGGGTGTGTCTCTTGATCTTCAATGGTTCCCTGCTCTTTAGTAAGCGTATATACGGTATTTAGGGGGTAATAGTAGTCTCCATCAACACCACCGTCGTAAGCTGCTGTGAGTCTTTCAGCGATACGTTTCAGGAGAATCTTCGGCTGATCTAGGAGCTCCTTGCTTTTTGCATTGTACAATTCATCGGGATCGTATTTGAGATATCTCCCATCCCAGTTGACAGTAAACCGCTCAATATGCTCACCGTCAACAACTGGATGGTAGTTATCTCGTTTATTTTCAGGAGGAGAATTAGTAAATAGTTTCTCACGTGCTGAGGCGCTACCCATTCTGATTGCTTGTTCCAAGCGGTACTTATCACCAACCTCGGTGGAGTTTTCGTGAAGTTTGGAATGAATCTGCCAATTCCGATCATTCAAAAATGGACAGAATACCTTTCGTGGGGCAAGCTTGAATCGTTCTAATGGAATCCGAACCGCCAATTCTGTTGAAAGGAGCGACTCTAGTCCTTGGGAAATATATTCTGGATTATCCGGTGGAATATTGATTACCGAAACCTCCTGATCCGGAGCAGGTGTTTGATTCGTCACAACAGGTATACAAGGATATGTCGTTGGTCCATCAAAGACCTCCGCTTGTGAAATATTAATTAGCGATTCTAAGCTTACTTCCTCTAATAGCATGTCACGTAGAACCCTTCCATTCCCGTAGATTGCCCATTTAATTGGTATAATCATAGACGTAAGACCTCCCGGCCGTGATAATTCTATGCTCTTTTCGAAGAATACGATATAGGCATCGTATCGGCCGGTAGCAGTTCGATATTCCTCTGTATCTGTGAGATATTGACGCAACTTGGGATCAAGATTTGTGACGCTGATATATGGGGGGTTTCCAATTACTGCGTCAAACCCGGCATCTTCTCTGCGATCTCCGTCTGCATCGTAGAAGGCGACCGGGAACTCCAATTCCCAGTGGAAGAAGCGCTCCTCAGACGCCATCGTTTGTGCGTCCACGAACCAGTCCTGTCCCTCAATGTCCGTCCACGAATCGCTCCGCAGCGCTTCCGCCATCCGCTTATCGGCATCGCTTGGAACGTCTAGCCCGAACTGTGCCGCGGTATGGACGTTTGCCATCGCCAGCAGATGTTGGTAGAGAGAGTCGTCGCGAACCTCATCGTAAACATCCTCCATTTCTTTGGCGTCTTCCAGTGTCTCGTTATCAATGGAGAGTAGATCCTGGAACCGGTTCATTACGTGTTCTAAGGCACGCTGACGCGTATGGGCAAACGACTGCTGCAAGGTTAACTGCCCATCACCTGTCTCGGAATTGTCTCTATTAGCGAGCACGTCCTCAATGTCGCTGCCGACCAACGAGTTCCCTGTCTTAAGGTGGTGATCGAGGAACGCGAGAGGCTGCTCGGCCGCGAGTGTCCGCAGCCACAGAGATACCTTCGCGAGTTCGGTTGCGAGCGGATTCAGATCAACCCCGTAGATGCATCTCTGGGCAACTTTTCGGCGCGCCCAGTTGATATCGTGATCTTCCTCGACGGTCTCAATCCCTTGTTGGGCCGCTTGTCGTTCTTGGGCGTCGATGATCTCGCGTGCAAGGTAGTCGACCGCGCTCGTGAGGAAGTGTCCGCTTCCCATCGCCGGATCAAGGATTTTCAATTCGAATATCCGCTCAGCAAATTCCTCCGCGAACGTTCCCGCCTCGTCATCGCCTTTTCGGTAGGTGGTCTGTCCGACTAGGTCCTCCCGGATATCGTCGACAAGAGGACCAAGCGTTTCGTCGACGATATATTCGACAACGTACTCGGGAGTGTAATACGACCCTGTCGCCTTGCGCTCGCCGCTACCCGTCGTGAGGTACACCTCGCCCGTCTCAATGAATACTCCGTCACCTTCGTTTGCCTCGACATACTCGCCGTCATCGACTGTAAGCGGTTCGTCAGCAACGTGTAGCTGGTACTCTAAGAGCCCTTCATAAATACTGCCGAGGTGACGCACATCGAGCGACGAGTAGTCGACGAAAATTTTTCCGCCGCCACTCACCTGCTGACTCCGCGTGAGTAATTCAACGACTCGGGCTAGATACGCATCACCAACTGTGTGCTCCGCGAGGAACCGTGCCTCAGCGCTGTCGTCCTCGTCAGGATCCGTCCGGAACAGTCCGCCGTTGTACGCCGGAATGTGGAGATCCTCCTCTGGAATTCCGCGCGATTTGCTCCCTTGGTCGATTAGCTCGAACAGCTCGTCAAGCCGCGAGCTTAAGTCATCTTGCCAGTCGCGATACTTCGGGTCACCGCTATCGAGCTCCTCGGCGATCTCTTGCTTGAGGGAGTTCAGGCTGTAGGATTCCTCGTAGATCTCATTGTCCGTGTCCAGCAGATCACGGCCCTCAGCTTCCGCGTACAGGACGAAAATGAGCCGGTAGAGGTAGATCAGCGAGGAGTCGTGGACGAGGTCTAGGTCATCCTCGTCGAGGTCGTTGTCGGGGTATTGGAGATAACCCTCCGAGAGGATCTTGATAGCCTCATAGATGTTGTCCTGAAGGTCCTCTCCAAGGTCTTGAGCGAAGACGTTGGACTCGTCATAGACGTCGTCGAGGAAGCAGTCGCCACCGGAGTCCTCGAGAAATGCGTCGTGCCGGAAAAAGAGGTAAAAGTATTTGAAATCCTCAAGATCGCCCTTCTCGAGGACGGTGGGAAGATCGACCTCGTAGTACGAGTCAAGCCGATGGCTCGTCGGCCCGTAGTAGAGCCGCCACTTCTTCCCGTCCGTCAGCACTGCCCATCGGGCGGGTGTCTCTTGGAGGTAGACGTGAATCTGGTAGCTCGGATTCTCGAAATCGCGCTCATGCTCACCGCTCCCCCGCGTGTCAAGCGGGCGTCCCCAGCGCTTGGCGTCGGCGACAGCGACCGCGTTCTCGTAGAAGTCGCCTCCCCCTTCGCGGCGCTCGAAGGCGTCACGCGCGGCGTCCTCGGTCTCGAAGAAGCCGTAGTCCGGGCGTCGCTGCGTCCGGCTCGTGCTCTCCTCAACCTCGAAGGGAATCCCCAACTTCCGGAACATCGGCCGGATGAACTTCTCCTCCAGCTGGGACTCGTTCCGCTTCGGGGCCGTGCTCTTCTCCCGGTCGTAGAGATCGACGATCTCGTCGTACGCGGCTTCTAGTTCGTCGTCGTCGACCTCGTCCCACTCCTCCGTCTCGGGGAGATGCTCGTCGAGGTAGTAGTTAGAGAACAAGTCACGGTTCGTGCGGTAGGTGAGTGAACTTTGCATCTGTTAGGCAGGGGATACGATGAGAAATTCGTCCGAATCCTTGCTGTCGATGAGGGCATGCGCAACGGCCGTCGCGTCGGCGACTTCGACGTCGACCGCGTCACCGATCTCGAGACCGAGTTTGTCGAGTTCGGAACCGGAGACGTTGATCCGTCCCGAGTTCCCGGCGTTTCGCCCAACTTGTTTGCGGGTCATCACGTATGACACGGTCGAATACGGGCAGCCGTATAGACTTTTCTTCGACTAAGACATCACAACATGCAGCGAGGTTCATACTATCTCATACTGTAGATCCCATGTTAAGCGCTGGAAGATCCTTTCTGAGGTTCGTGATTCAGTACACGAGCAATAGTTTCGAGAGAGTGTATAACAGAAGCTAATCGGATGCACAAGACAAAACTGAAATTAAGAACAAATCCGATACCAGTAGGCATTTATAGGTAATGTAGGTTTTTTTACCGCCCGTCACTAATCAACGGGTATGGATAGCGAGGACTCACAAGACAAAATAGAGAAGATGAAGCAAGTCGAAGGGGGCCCCGGTGTTGACGACGTGCTTGAGGTATACAGTAGCAACTCGGGGTTTTCAGGCCAAAGATTCCGGTCAGAAGGGCAATTTGCTGGGCCAACTCAGAAATCGTCGTACTCTAATTCTTCCGGGTAAGTAGATGCCTACCTGGGGAAGCATTCTCGGCGATATTCGAACACTACAAAATCAAGGTGTCGAAAACCCATTTGATAAGGTACGCCGATTTTATTTGCAGGAGTTGAGTAAACAAACGGGTCGAGAGACCATTCTATATTCAACTGCGATGACGCACCCAGGCGGGAGTTCTGGTCTCTCAATAGATGATCGGGACGTCCACGCGTTCATGGAGGTGGTACACAGTCTCGACGGCGACAAGCTTGACATCATTCTTCATAGCCCTGGGGGTAGTGCGGAATCAACGGAGCAGATAGTCTCGTACCTCCGGAAAAAATTTGACGAGATTCGCATCTTCGTACCACAGGCAGCGATGTCAGCAGCGACGTTGATGTGTTGCGCTGCTGACAAGGTTTTCATGGCGAAACATTCGGCGATCGGGCCGATTGATCCACAGTTTGCCACACAGACGCCGTTTGGGATGCGAATCACTGCCGCGCAGGCAATTCTGGACCAATTTACGATGGCTCAGAACTCGATCAACAATCAGAGGGATTTGGTTGCGTGGCAACCGCTACTGAATCAGTATTCGGTAGGATTACTTGCAGAGTGTCAAGAAGCGATGGCTCTATCACGCGATTTAGCTCATGAATGGAGCCAAGATTATATGCATGCTGACAAACCTGATGACCGAGCAAAAGAGTTGGCAGATGAGCTATCCTCATTCCTCGCAAATAGAAAACAATTCAAAAGCCACGGTCGGCGAATAGATGCCGAAACAGCTGCAGCACACGGTCTAGATGTGGAGGTTCTTGAGTCCGATCAGGATCTCCAGGATAGCATCTTATCCGTGTTCCATGCAGCAATGCACACACACTCTGGCCGACCAATAATGAAGATCATCGAGAATCAGAAAGGGAGTGCTGTAATAAAACGGAGTGAAGGTACGATCTCAACCACTCCGCCTACCACATCCGATGATGATGCTGATGATAGCGGAGATGGTGATACCGCTGAAGATACGGGCGAACATGAGGGAAACGGAGCGGATGACGAATCCGAAGAGTAGCGTATCATAGAAAGAGTCGTTGGATTCCCCCAATCAGACCCACTTTCTTTGATTACACCGTCTACCGGTCATCCTGACCAATTATTTGGGAGTCGAAAGCAATTACCGGTGTGATATGACCGGAATCGTGATTCTTCCCGCTGGTCGGGACGACGCTTTCGAGGACTACAAGCGGTTCGTCCGAGACGGGCACCCGATTGACGACATCGAATCCTATCTCGATGAGGATGACCTTGAACTGTTTCGGACCACATCTGACGAGGATCTTGTCCACGTGTGGGGCACCTCGGTAGACGGTGCGTGGCGGAACGTCAAGCGCAACGACATCGTCCTCGTCTACCATGATGGAGAGTTCGTCGCGAGGGGTCAAGTCCTTCAACTGCGGCACGACCCCAACCTTGCGGAGCACCTCTGGAAGGAGAACGTCGACCACGGCCGATGGGACGATGAAAGCCCTTGGGAGTACATGACCTTCCTCACTGACGTCGAGGAGGTTGACGTCGACATCGAGGAATTCAACGAGCTCGTCGGCTACGACGAGACCTACCGCCCGCAGGGATTCACCCGAGTTGCCGACAAGCGCCTCGACCAACTCGCCGGGGAGGGGTCGGTCGAGACCGCCATCGCCGACCTGACCGATGCCGGCGAGCGTGTCCACCCTGTCGACGACGAAGACGACGAGGACGACGGACCAACCCCCGACCTTACCGACCAACTCCGAGCGGCCAGCACGGACGGAACTGCCCACGAGGAGTTCGAGAAACTTGTCGCGAAGGCCTTCTCCCAGCTGGGGTGTACCGCCGACTGGATCGAGGGAGGGGGTGACACTGACGTGGAGATCCGATCCCCGGAACACGTCGTTGTCGAAGTGAAAGCCCGTGGTAACGGGCGAGTGAACTCCTTGGAAGTCACCAACGTGGACAAGCACCGCCGCCAACGAGGGGCCGACCATGCTATCGTTGTCGCCCCGGGGTTCGCACCGAAGGTCATCGACAACGCCGAGACGACCGACCTGACTACCCTCGCCGTTGACGACCTCATCGAACTCCTCGACCGCCGGGACCGGTACGCCGTTCCCCCGGAGGAGACCCTGGCTCTCTTGACTCGCTCCGGGGCCTTCCAAGACGACAGGCTCGATCTCCTCGACGAGTCCATTCAGGACCGTACCGACGCCGGGGAGACTCTCCTTGCGGTCATCCGGGCCCTCGAACGCGCGAACGGGCCCGTGGAGACGGCCGAGGACGTCCGGTGGATCGTCGTGGGCATGGAAGACTCCGACGACGTCCCGACTACCGAAGAGGTTCGGTCCGCCCTCCAGCTCCTCGCCCACCCCACTGTGGGGGTCGTCGAACAGGACGAGGAGGGGTATCGGGCCACCACCGACTACGAGAACGGAGTGCAGTTGGTCCGGTCCCTTGGGGAGGTCGTCTACTCCCCAGCCCTAGCCGAGGAGGACTGAGGGGGGCCCGGACTCTACTAAAAGAGCGATCTCGACAGTTTCGTTCCAGCGAAACTGCTGAATATCCCGTTTTCGTCGAGTGGGGCCAACCCCCGGCCAAGTTACCCCTCTTGATGGCTCTCCCCGATACCTGTTTCACGAGGGGAACTAGGGATACTCCCGACCAACTTTCCCAGAGATCAGCTGTGAAGCCCAGCCCCTTCGAAGGCGTCGTCGACGACGGAGGGGGTGGGGGCGTTGAGGTACGGTTCGATGGCCTGGAAGGAGTCCCACCCCCCGACTTGCATGACCACCCGGGGGTTCATCGCCTCATCCACGAGTAGCCGCTGGGCGAACCGCCGGCGGAGGTCGTGGGAACTCACGTGCCGGAAGTCGGGATCCCCTGTCTCTTGGGCGGCTGCCTCCGCTGTCCGCTTGACCGCTGCTCGGACCCCTCGGACGGAGAGGTCGACGAAGGGGTGGTCGGGGGCGATGTTCTCCGCGTTCTGGTACTGTCGTAGGGATCGTTCCACCGCCTTTGGGAGGTAGGCGTTCCGGGGCTTTCCCCCGGAGTTGGTCGTGTCCTTCCCCTCCGGGACCCGGAGGCGAAAATGGTCATCCTCGGTCTGTTGGATGTGGGTCGGCTTGACCTGAGGGATCTCGAAAGCACGGAGCCCGACAAATCCCCCTAGTTGGAGGATCACGTCGTCCCGGTAACTCACGGTGGCCCGTCGAAGTTGGTCGAGGTCGTCGTCGGTCATCCACACCTTGTACGAGTCCTCTCGGTTGGTGGCCTCCAGACGCATGGCGGTTCCTACAAATTCCGGCATGAAACATCTTTTATTTGATGAGAACTGGTCGAAGAGACGGGAGAGTTGGCCGGAGAATTGGTCGGCTAAGTTGGCAGCGGTTCCGAGTTATCAGATAAATCGGCAGCCAACCCACCCGAACAACGGAACCACCAGTAGTCTTTTGCGAGTTGGTGGGCAAGATTGGGTATGAGTCTCACTTCGGACGACTTCGAGGAGTTCGTTTCCTCGGACCCCGACGATGACGAGACGATCCCGCTCGGACAGGCACTCTCAGAGTTGGGACTTGATGTCGAGGTTGACTCCGTCGAGGCCGTTCGTGACGTCCGCGAACGGCTATGAGAGTACTCCTCGACACTAACGTCCTCGTCGCAGCAGTTACTCGGGACACTGATCGGTCTGATGAAGCAATCGAACTGCTTGATCGGGTCGACGAGCCACTCGTTTCGGTTCTCAGTCTGATGGAATTGCGGAGTGTTCTGAGCAAAAAGAAGCGGTTCGAACGGGATCGGATCGATGCCATCGAGAACCGGGTCACTTCCCGGATGACTGTGACTTTCCCCGACGCCTCCGATATGATGGCGGCGAATCGCCTCCAATCGGAGACACTGTTGTACCCGATGGACGCGATGATCCTCTCAGCAGCTGACGCTGCCGACGCAACCCTCGCCTCATTTGATTCCGAATTGGTCGAGCACGGTGCGGAACTCCCTCAACAATTCCTCGACGAAGACGAGTGATCTACTCGGGAACATCCCCGATCTTCGGAAGTGTGTTAGTCTCCATACGCGGCATAAAGTGACCGTCAAACCTAGAGATCTGATAGGCCAGTTGGTGATACCGTATCCGCTGCTCTGTGTGTCGCCACTCAGTTACGGCTTCCAACTGTTCGGAGACGAGAGAGATAGATTCCACCATGTAGATCGTGTTGGGTGTAAGATCCATGTCATCCAAATCGGCTTCCAGTTCCATCTGCTTCTCCTCCAACTCCTCTATGCGGGCGACGATTTCACTAACCGAATAGTCGGAAGCGATCTGCTGCGCAATCCACCACTCAATGTATGGTCTGCTTCGGCGGTAGGTGGCCATTTTGAGTTCTTCATTTCTGTCGACAAGACCCATATCGACTAACCGATCTAGATGCTTCTTGGCGGTATTGTCGGCACAGCGAGCCTGCTCAGCAACAGTAGTATAGTGTTGGTACTCGGCGCAGTCCAGGATCGTTTTGAATACTTTATCGAAGGAGTCCGTCCGATCTGTCCACTGCTCTTGGATCCTCTCTATTGCTTCTTCTATCGGGTTTTCGCTGTGGTTCTGCATTTGGGCCGAATCTTGTGTCTCAATATATTAAGGGATACGTAATCTATTTGGGTTCACTAACCTATATTCCCAACACGCCCTATTGAGTAATCGTGACGCAAACAAGCGTATGCAGCCGGGTACCCGAGTCACTCAGCGAGTGTATAGAAGAGGCGTCTAGGTCAACCGGAGCGTTCCGATCGGAGATTGTTCGGCGGGCGCTACGGTACTACATCAGCGAGAATCCTGATGATCTTGAGGTCCTCGAAGCTGACCAACTCCCGACTGGAGTCTTCGGTGGTACCCAACCAGCGTCACAATTCGAGAAATAAGATCGGCAACAACCAACATACCATACGTCGGTAGTAAGAGAATCAGCCGACGTTCGGAACGAGCCACTACACCAGTTCCGAACGTCGAATTGATCTGATCAGGAGCAGACCGTTGGAACGGTGCTCCGTGTGCTCAACGACGTGGGCACACGATAAATGCGTTTTGCCGTTCTGACGGTGCTACTCCGGGTTTGCCGCCCACAATGGCACCAATAACAAAATGAAAACTAACGGCAAAGAGCGCGATGACGTTTCGGACGCAAAAAGTGTTGAATCTCGACTACGCCAGCTGGAGATCCTGTCGTGGTGGATTCAGAATCGATGCGAAGAAGTCGGCGGTGAGATCTTAGAGGACCCAGAAACTGAGTCTGGTAGTCTCATCACACTCCCCAATTCTCCGGAGACACAGGAGCAGGTACAACGAATTGCCGGGATGATACAGGTATTCGACATGGTGCTCACCAAGGCAACGGAAGGTCTGAATGATGAATTAGCAGATGAGAATGGAGATAGTCCATCATCCACCGACTCTACGAACGATTCGGCGGACTCCCCCCAAGGTCTCGACCCACTGTTCGGAGAAAATAAGGACCAGTCGACGTCATCGGATCGAGGCCTCGATCCGCTATTCGCCAGTAGTGGCGGAGGAGTGAACGAGACGGAGGGTGCTGATGAGTAAGTCGGATGATCGCCGAAGTACCTTTCCGGATGCCAAGCATGACCTCGACCGGGGTACAATGAGCGGAAAGCTCGAACCCGCGACGCCTGCCGAGGCCGTGGAGTGGTACCTCACCGAGCGAGAAACGGATGTGTCCGAGAAGACACTCCAAAATCATCGATACCGGCTTGAGACGTTTGTCGCGTTTTGCGCCGAGTTCGAGATCGACAACCTGAACGATCTTACAGGGAGGGATATCCACCGCTACCGGACTTGGCGCAGCGACGAAGTCAAGCCGGTAACTCTCAAGGGATATCTCCAGACACTCCGAGTGTTCCTCGAGTTCTGTGCCTCGATTGGGGCTGTTGAACCGGGACTCCGCGAACGAGTCAAGCTACCGGAAGTCGACGCCGTCGACGAAGCAAAGGAGGTACATCTTGAGACCGGACGAGCCGAGGACATCCTCGATCATCTGGAGCGGTTCCAGTACGCCAGCCGTGACCACGTCGTCATGGCGATACTGTGGCATACTGGAATCCGCCTCGGTAGTCTCCGGACGTTCGACGTCCAGGACTTCGACGAAAACGCTCAGTGTCTCGATCTCCGGCACCGACCCGACACCGAGACTCCGCTAAAGAATCAGCAGTCTGCGGAGCGCTCCATCGCTATCGGGCCGCACTACTGTGACGTGATTCGAGACTACATCGACCACAACCGACACGACGTGACGGATGACCACGGTCGGCATCCGCTGATCACGAGCAACCGTGGCCGACTCAGTAGCGTCTCGGTTCGTGAGAGCATCTACAAACTCACACAACCGTGTCAGTTCGGCGACTGTCCCCACGACAAGGATCCGTCGACGTGTGACTGGAAGCAGCATGGCAACCGAGCTGGTTGTCCCTCGTCACACTCACCGCACGGAATCCGACGTGGTTCCATCACCGAACACCTGCGTAACGGTACGCCGGAAGAGATCGTCTCAGACCGAGCGAACGTCTCGAGCGAAGTGCTCGACCAGCACTACGACGAGCGTACGGAACGCGAGAAGATGCAGATCCGTCGCGACTTCATCGAGGGGTTGTAGCGACTAATGAATCCCACTCCACGCGGAAACGGTGCGCCTTCTACCATAGCCTCGGCAGGCACCCGTATTGTTCAAGCCCCCGCGAGTCCATTCCGATTCCTCCGTTATACCGGTTGTTCTTAAACTCGGAGTAGAAACACTCTACTGCGCGTTAACGTCAAAATACCGATCCGGACCCCTCCCCTCGAAGAAACGATTAGTTGCGGGGTCCGAAGGCGGGTCGCCGCAGTCGTGCGGTTCTCTAAGGGGTGAGAACCGATGACCGCGTCCGAGGAAACGGCCCTCGACCCGGTCTGCTGTGAGTTCTGTGGACTTCCGATCGATGAGAGTGAACGCGAGCAGCGTCCGGCTCTCGACAAGAGAGAGTGCCAACCGTGATCCGGCTGGACCTCACGAATGACGGCGAGGCACCGCCTGCGCCGCGACCGTCGCGGTACCGAACGCTTCCGTGCCGTCGACCTACTAGTCGACCGAGGTTGACCGCATCTCGGAACGACATCCAGAACTACCCGTAGAAAAGACAAATACACTAATATTATACATATATACCATATTCTGTGTACTAATATACAGAAATATACTACAGATGATGCCATATATGTCTTTAAATTATTCATAAGCCAAATCTTATGTAACCTCCTATTAGTCTCTGCATTGCCATGTCAGACGAAGACATACCACGACGCGACTACCTGAAGTTGGCCGCCTTCAGCGGCGGCATCGCCGGGCTCGCCGGCTGTGGGAGCTTGGAACAGGAGGCGAGCGAAGCGACCGATGGGGAAACGGCCACCGCGACGGCCACGGAGACGAGCGACCCGTCGCCGGCCCAGATACCGGAGGTCAGGATGGAGACCGCGGACTACGTCGGCGCCCGCCAGTTCGACAACGCAAACTACGAGCGGATACACGCACACCGAAAGCAGCGCGCCATCGAGACGCTACTGTCCGACCCGGATGTCAACGAGATCGTCAGCGACTGGATCGGCGGCTTCGAGGTGTACGAGGTGCTGTCGAACCACTTGGAGACGGTTAGCCTCCAGGGCCCCACGAATCTGAGCATCGAGGAGAGCGGCTTCCCGGACGGCGAGGAAGCGGAGTTCGAGATCACGGCGGAGAATCGACAGACCGTGTACGGGCTGATCGACCGTCACCGCGACGAGATCGTCGCGCTGGAGATCACCGATCCGGAGGACGTCAGTTGGACGAAGACGCAGAGTCCCGACGAAATTGAGATCGGACAGATGATCCACGAGACCGACGCCGTGCAGGACGCGTTCGGCGACGTGACGGAGATGAGCTGGTATCCGTCGTGGAAGAGCGCGGGCGGCGGGTTCACCGGTCTCGGTCAGGCCGACCTGCAGCACGGCAACGGCGCGACGGCCGTGATGTACGTACAGGACGGCGACGAACTGCGGATCATCAGCGCGTTCATCGACGGGTCCGGGGACGAACCCGAGATCGTCAACGTCGTCGTCCTCGACGACGCCGTCGAGTACCCGCTGCACGAGATAGCGGCGGCGATCGAACCCGCCGAGGCGTCGGTTCTGGACGCCGTTCCGAACGTCCCGATGGCACAGCGGCCCTACTACACCGCCAACGGGGGGTACCACCGGATCGAACCCCCCGAGGAGTCGTTCGAGCAGGACAGCTGGTCCATCGAGTGGACGCCCGCCGAGTATCAGGGGGCGACTATCTCGGGGTCGTACGAGGACAGCCCCGTCTTCGAGGCGATGAACACGCCGATCACCATCACGGGCTACTACCTACCTCCGCGCGAGGGACGGAACACCCGCGAGTGGTACTTCCCGGACGACGAACCCGTGTTCAACGGCGACCTCATGTTCTGGGACGTCCACGGTACTGATTTCGGCGGTCCGGGACTGATCGGCAAACTCGACTTCCCGGCGACCGGCGACACCCCGAGCGGGTTCCAGCTCAAGAGCCACTACCACACCGGCGCGGTCGGCCTGGAGAGCGTCGACTTCCACTCGGGAGTTCGGTTCGGGCCGTACAACTACGACATCGCCTACGAGTTCTACGACGACGGCGTGTTCTCTCCGGTGTTCCGTCGGACCGGTCCGGGGTTCGTCAACCAGTTCGTTAACAAGGTGCAGGCGAACGACGACACGTACGGGGAGGACGGAAACTACGAGGAACCGGTGGTTCAACATTACACCTCGACGCAGGCGATCGATATCACGCCCGGCACGGAGGACGGCGTCGAAGTCGAACTGTTCGACGGCGACGAGTGGACGACGCCCGAAGAGGAGTTCTACGTCGAGGGCGAACGAGGGATGATCGCCCGGTTCGGCAACCCGGACGGCTCGGAGACGGTCGACGTTCCCCTCGACGGCGACATGGAACTCGTCGTGGTTCAGCGCGACGAGAGCGAGATCGGTCCCGGCGACGCCACCGCACAGCGGCTCGAAGACGAGGAGACGCCGTCGGAGCTCTACCACCCGGCGCAGTACGTCGACGGCGACTCCATCCAAGGCGAGCGCGTCATCGTCTGGCTGCTGATGATCGGCGCCACCAATCAGATGCCTCACCCCGCGGGGACGACGAACTTCACCACGACCGCACAGCTGTCGCTGTCGGGGTACTGAGACCGAATCCAGATGTGTCCACCGAACGGCCGTGCGACTCGCGACGACTGGGAGACGCCGCTCTCGCGGCGGGCATTCGTCCGCGCAGCGGTGGCGACCGGTGGGAGCGCCGCGCTGTCGGCCTGTCTCGGCGAGGAGTCGTCGCTGGACGCTCCCGAGGGAGCGACGAATCCCGCGTCGCTTCCCGACCGACAGCACGCGTGGAACGGGTCGTTGCCGACCGATGACGACGGTAACGTCCGGCCGCCCGAACACCACGTCTTCCTCGGGCTGGCGCTGTCGAGCGACCCGGACGACGCGGCGCGCGAGACGGTGGCCGCGGCGCTCGCCGACGTCGAACGGGCGGTCGAGCGCAGCGCCGACGGGGTCCTGTTCACGCTGGGCTACACGCCGGCGTACTTCGACAGGTTCGAGCCGTCCCTCGCCGACGCGGTCGATCTGCCGGCTCCCGATCCGATCGTCGCCCTCACCGTCGAGAGCCAGGTGACGGTCGACACGGACGACGCGCTGCTTCATCTCGCGAGCGACGACGGTGCCGCGATACTCGCTGTCGAAGAGGCGCTGTTCGGTGAGCGTGACCGGCTCAACGGACGGTCGCTGTCGGCGACGCTCGACTCGGTGTTCGATCGATCGACCCGCCGGACGGGGTTCGTCGGCCCCGGGATGCCCGCCGACCGGCAGGAGGGCCTCGACGGCATCCCCGACGGGGAGCCCGTCCCCGAGGAGGCACCATTCTTCATGGGCTTTCGCTCGGGGTTTCGTGAGAATCAGGCGACCGAGGACCGGGTGACGATTCGGGAGGGCCCGTTCGCCGGCGGGGCGACCCAGCACTTCGAGACCATCGCACTCGACCTTGAGGTCTGGTTCGAGGACAACGACCACTCCCACCGCGTCGCACGGATGTTCAGCCCCGCGCACGCCGAACGCGAGGCGGTCGGCGAGTACGGCGAGAAACTCGGCACCGCGACCGGCGTCGCGGGGGTCGTAGACGAAATCCATGATCACGCTCGCGAGTACGGTGCCGTGGGGCACGCTCAGAAAGTGGCCCGGGCGCGCGAGGACGGCGAACCGCTGCTGCTTCGGCGAGACGTCAACACGACCGACGGCGACATCGCCGGCGTCCACTTCGTCTCGCTGCAGCGCGGCATCGGCGAGTTCAGGCGCGCACGCGAGGCGATGCTCGGCGAGGAGTTCGGCCAGTACGGACTCGGTCCGCGGCAGAGCAACGGTATTCTCCAGTACCTCCGCGTCCGTCGGTGGGGGAGTTACCTCGTCCCGCCCCGGACGCACCGGGCGCTCCCGACGCCGGTCCCCGACGGGAACGCGGAGCCGAGTCGCTGAGAGCGCTTCGCGCTCGCCGCGCTCCGGGGACCGACGGTCCCCCCACCGCGTTCGCGTAAACGCCAGCCGCGGTTCTCGTCGCTCAACGCTCCCGTTCGAAGAGGTCACTCCGACTCCGGCCCCGACTCCTGCACCCGCCTCGCGACGACCGCGAAGAGCCCTAGCCCGATCAGGTAGAGGCGCCAGCCGCCGTTCGCGACCGGGAACCGTCGATCCACCGGCTCCTCGGTGACGACGTCCGGGTCCCGCGGCTCGACCGGGTTGTTGACGTGGACAGTCTCGGTCGACCCCGTCGCTCCGGCGTCGACGCTCCGCGCGCCCGTCTCCGGGTCGATCCGCACGTCGACGAAGGTCTGCACGAAGCCGTCGGCGGTCGAGAGCAGGATCTCGCCGTCGAGCGCGAGGAACTGGTCCCGAAGCGGCCAGAAGAGGTTCACCCCGTCGAGGTGGGTCCAGTCGAGTGCGACGTGCGCGGAGACGTGGACGAAGATCGCCACCCACGCGACCGCGACCCATCGGTCGGAGAGCCGGTCGCGGACCAGCGATCGGTTCCGAACGCGGGTGTCGTAGTACAGACAGAGCGCGCCGATCGCGGGAACGACGAGGTTGTGTCCGACCGTCCGGTGAGCGCCGGGCATGACCGGCCCGAGGAAGCTGTCGACCTCGGGGAGAACCAGCACGACGAGGAGGGCCGCGAGCGCCCGTCGGTCGTAGTAGTCTCCGAGCAACGCCGCAGCGAGCAACAGCGCGAACCCGGCGTGAACGACCGTCGAGGGCACTACTCGGTCACCTCCCGTCGTCCGAACCGGACCGCGAGTGTCGCCGCCGCGGCCGCGACGACGACCAGCTGCCACCCGCTCCGGACGAGCGACAGCTCGCGGTCGGCGTCGAGCGAGAGCCCCGGTCGCCCGTCGGGGTTCACGAAGGTCGGAATCGCGTGCGAGTCGGTCGTTCCCGGACTCGCGAGCGGGAGGATTTTTCGGCCGTCAGCGCCGAGCGCGACGAACGTCTGGACGATCCCCTCCTGCGTCGAGAACACGAGTCGCCCGTCGATCCGGTAGTAGGCGTCGTGGACGGGGTACAGCAGGTTCGCCCCCGCCGACCCGAACAGGTCAGAACCGATTCCGGCGACGAGGAACGCCGCGAGCGCCACCCACGCGACCCGCGCCCCGCGCCACCCGAACCGGGCGCGGAGCCGGGACTCCCCGCGCACGGCGGTGTCCCAGTGGAGCGCCGCCGCCGCGAACAGGGGGAGCCAGAGGGCGTGGAGAAGCGCGTTCGTCGCCCCCGGAACGACGAGGCTCGCGACCGCGTCGAGGTCGGGGGCGATCGCGGCCGCGACGACGACCGCGACCGCCCGCCGGTCGAACGCGGCGCCGAGCAGGGCGGCCGCCAGCAGCGCGCCGACGGCGGCGGCGACGAGCGTCGGAGCCATACCACTCCTGACGGTCGCACGAGAATAAGCGCTCCGGGGGTCGAGCGCACCGCGATCGCGGACGGGTCAGGAGCCGTCTCTATCCCGAGTCGGCGCGTCGTCTCCGGCCGTGTCGTTGTCCGATTTCGGCTCGACGGCGTCCGCCGGGACGAACTCATCAGGTTCGGGTGGTGTAGGTTCGGAAGGTGTAGGTTCGGCGGACCCCTCGTGTGCCGGTTCACCATCTCCCGGCACGCCGTCAGTCGCCGTCGACTCGTCGGTCGTCGTCGAGCCGTCGACCGTCACCGAATCGTCAACTGCCGTCCCTTCGTCCCCCCTCGGTTTCCCGAGCAGCGCGGTCGCCATCTGTCGGCAGACGTACGCGACGATGTTCGTGACGTGCAGCGCCACGAGCACCGCGACGACTCCGACCGGAACCGCCAGCAGCGCCTCGGGGAGCGTGTCGATCGCCCACGTCACCGGCTCCCCGTTGGACTCGCCGAAGTTCGCCACGTAGGGGTACCGCAGCGGGGCGAGAACCAGCGGGATACCGTTCGCGAGCGCGAACAGCGGGACGAACGCGAGGGCGGTGACGAAGAACTTCAGCGAGAGGAAGCCGACGCCCCGCCACGTCGACGCCGCGTCGACGTACTTCCGGACCCCCGCGACCGCGCCGTTCGCGTCGTCGGGCACGTCGTCGTATCGGCCGAGGTCCGTGCCCAACAGCCGGTTGGCGAGCCAGCGCTCGAAGCCGGCGGCGATGCGGGCGCCGAGGAGGGTCGCGACGAGGATGACGAGCCCGACGAGCACCACCGAGAGCAGGAGTCCGAACGCGAACCCGAACGAGAACAGCATCGAGTAGACGAACCCGAGCGGGATCGCGAGCAGGAGGTACAACAGGTGTCTGTACGTTCGGCCGTCGACGAGGACGCCGACGACCGGGAGGGTCGAGAGCGAGCGGAGGGAGACCATGCGCGACCGTAACGTTTCTCCCCGCCGACATAAATCGGTCGCAATCGACGGGGCGGGAGGTGGAGAAACGGGTCACCCCGACGCGCCGCGCCGCGATCGCCTACCCGATGAAGAAGTCGATCGCGTCGCCGGTCGAGCGCCCCTTGTACAGCTCCGAGTAGCCGCAGTCAGCGCACGAGACCACCGTGAATCGGCGGTTCTGTACGTCGAACATCTTGGTGAGGCCGGTGCCGCTCGTGGCAATCTCGTCCGTCTCGGTCTCCTCGCCGCCGCATTTCGGACAGCCGTGGCCGTCGCCGGCGGCGATCGAGTCGGGACGGTCGTCAGTCGCGCGGTCGCGCGTGTCAGCCGAGCGACCCCGATCGTCGGTCGCGCGGTCGCGGTCGTCGGTCCGGTCGTCGGTCCGGTCGTCGTCGAAGACGGAGTACTCCGTCTCGCTGTCGTCGGAGGGCATCGTCGTCACCTGCTCCCGCGACGACTAAACCTCTTGTGGCGCTACTCGTCGATCTCGTCGACCAGGTCGTCGGCGACGCCGACGTAGCTCGCCGGAGTCAGCGCCTTCAGCTCCTCGCGGACGCCCTCGTCGACGTCGAGGTCGTCGAAGAGGTCGCGGAAGTCGTCGAGGGTGACGCGCTTCCCGCGGGTGAGCTCCTTCACGCGCTCGTAGGCGCCCGTGTCCCCCTCGCGCCGGAGGATCGTCTGGACGGCCTCGCCGATCACCTCGGGGGTCCCCTCTAGCTCCTCGCGCATGACGGTCTCGTTCGGGACCACCGTTTCGAGCCCGTCGCCGGCCTTCGAGTAGCCGATCAGGCAGTGGGCCAAGGCGGCGCCCACGTTGCGCTTGACGGTCGAATCGGAGAGGTCGCGCTGGAGCCGCGAGGTCGTCACGTAGTCGGCGAGGAAGGTGAGGTCCGAGTTCGCCTTCGAGAGGTTCCCCTCGCTGTTCTCGAAGTCAATCGGGTTCACCTTGTGCGGCATCGTCGATGAGCCGGTCTCGCCCTCGACGGTCCGCTGGCCGAGGTAGCGGTCGGAGACGTACAGCCACGCGTCCAGGTCCAGATCGAGGAGGACGTTGTTGACCCCGCGCAGCGCGTCGAACAGCGCCGCGAGATCGTCGCAGGGGTTCACCTGCGTCGCGAGCGGCGTGTGTTCGAGGTCGAGCCCGCGCACGAACGACTCGGCGAAGGCGGGCCAGTCGACCTCGGGGTAGGCGGCGTCGTGGGCGGCGTAGGTGCCCGAGGCGCCCGCGAGCTTCCCGGAGAGGTCGCCGTTCGCGACGACGACCCGACCGAGCGCGCGGCCGAGCCGCGAGGCGTACACGGCCATCTCCTTACCGAACGTCGTCGGCGTCGCCGGCTGGCCGTGGGTGCGGGCCAGCATGGGGGTGTCCCGGTGCTCTCGCGCGAGGTCGGCGAGCGCGTCCCGGACCTCGCGGATCGCGGGCACGACCGCCTCGCTCACCGCCCGCTTCACCAGGAGGCGGTGCGCGAGATTGTTCACGTCCTCGCTCGTGAGCCCGAAGTGGATCCACGGGTACAGCGCCTCGCTGTCGGCGATAGCGCCGGACTCCTCGAACTCGTCGAGCCGGACCCGCAGGAAGTACTCGACCGCCTTCACGTCGTGGTTGGTCGCGTCGTACCCCTCGGCGCCCTCGACCTCCAGCGCCTTGATCAGGCGAGCGTCCTCGACGGAAAAGTCGTCGTAGACCGCTCTGAGGGCCTCTTCGGCCGCCTCGTCGATCGCGATCGGCGTCGCGTCGAGCGCGGCGAGTTCGATCAGGTACTCGACCTCGACGCGGGCCCGGGCGCGCATGAGCGCGGCCTCGCTCGCGTACGGCGACAGCGGCGCGGTCCGGGAGGCGTACCGCCCGTCGAGCGGGGACACCGCCGCGAGCGGGTCCGAGCGCGACAGCCCGGGGATCGGTTCGTCGGCCGTCGGCGTGGAGTCGTCGGTCATGTCCGCGACTGCCGCCGGAGCCAGCAAAAGCGTGTCGATGGGGAATCGCACGGACGTGGATCCGTTTTCGATCTCTGCCGGGAACACAGCCGAGAGATATCCGCAAACGTGGATACACCACCGGTCCGGACCGCAATCGATATACGCGATCGGTCGGACCACTCGCGTATGAAGATCGCCGGACTCGCGAGCAACCGGGGGCGGAACCTCAGACACATCGCCGACGCCGCGCCGGGGGGCGCGGAGCTGTCGGTCGTCCTGACCAACCGCGAACAGGCGCCCGTGCTGGAGGCCGCCACGGAGCGGCGGATCCCCACCGAGGTCGTCGAGCGCGAGGCGGACGAGTCGCGCGAGTCGCACGAGCGACGGATCTTGGACCGACTGGCGGGGTACGACTTCGATCTGGTCTGTCTGGACGGCTACATGCGCGTGCTCACCGACGAGTTCCTCGACGCGACCCCCACGACGCTGAACGTCCACCCCTCGCTGTTACCCGCGTTCCCCGGCGCGGACGCCCACGAGCAGGTGATCGACGCCGGCGTCCGCACGACCGGCTGTACCGTCCACGTCGCCACCGAGGAGGTCGACGCCGGCCCGATCGTCACGCAGGAGCCGGTGCCCGTCTACGAGGGCGACGACGCCGACGCGCTGAAGGACCGTGTGCTTCACGACGCCGAGTTCACCGCGTACCCGCGGGCGGTGCGGTGGTTCGCGGAAGGTCGGGTGACGGTCGAGCGCGACGACGACGACGCGCCCGTGAGCGTGACCGTCGACGGCGACGCCGGCGGCGACTTCCCCGAGCGCCGGTTCGTCTCCGAGGAGCGCGCCGACACGCTGCGGTACGGGGAGAACCCCCATCAGGACGCCGCGCTCTACGTCGACGACGGCTGCGAGGAGGCGAGCGTCGTCGACGCGCCACAGCTGAACCCCGGCGCGAAGGGGATGGGGTACAACAACTACAACGACGCCGACGCCGCGTTGAACCTCGTCAAGGAGTTCGACGATCCCGCCGCCGCCGTGATCAAGCACACGAACCCGGCCGGCTGCGCGACCAGCGACGCGCTCGCGGACGCGTACGACCGCGCGCTCCGCACCGACGCGAAGTCCGCGTTCGGCGGCATCGTCGCGCTGAACCGCGAGTGCGACGCCGACACCGCCGACGCCGTCGTCGACTCCTTCAAGGAGGTCGTCGTCGCGCCCGGCTACACCGACAGCGCGCTCGACGTGCTCCGAGAGAAGAAGAACCTCCGCGTGCTCGACGTGGGGCCCCTCGGCGAGGGCGACGACCGCTTCTCCGAGCGGTTCACCGAGAAGCCGGTCGTCGGCGGGCGACTCGTGCAGGAGCGGGACCGCCAGTCGCCGACCGCCGCCGACCTCGACGTGGTCACCGAGCGCGAACCCACCGACGAGCAGCTGGAGACGATGCTGTTCGCGTGGAAGACGCTCAAACACGTGAAATCGAACGGCATCCTGTTCGCGACCGGGACGGAGACGGTCGGCGTCGGGATGGGACAGGTGTCCCGCGTCGACGCCGTCACGCTCGCGGCGATGAAGGCGGAGAAGGACGCCGACGGGAAGTCCGCCGAGGGCGCGGTGATGGCCTCGGACGCCTTCTTCCCCTTCCCGGACGCGATCGAGGAGGCGGCCGAGGCCGGCATCGAGGCCGTTATCCAGCCCGGCGGCTCCGTCAACGACGAGGACGTGATCGCCGCGGCCGACGAACACGACATGGCGATGGCCTTTACGGGCTCGCGCTGCTTCCGCCACGACTGAGGCGATCGGCACCGGTGTGCCCGCGGCCGCCTACTCCTCGACCGGCTCCATCCCGCGGATCTCGAAGCGGGCACCGCCCGCGTCGCTCTCAGTCACGGACACCTCCCAACCGTGCGCCGAGACCACCTGTTGGATGATCGTCAGTCCGAGTCCGGTCCCGGACTCGCCGGTGGTGAACCCGTCGACAAACACCTGGTCGCGCTCGTCTTCGGGGATCCCCGCGCCGTCGTCCTCGACGTAGACGCCGTCGCCGTCGTCCAGATCGCCGACGCGGATCGTCACTTCCTCGCCCCCGTGTTCGAGCGCGTTCCGGAACAGGTTCTCGAACACCTGCTGGAGGCGGCTCCAGTCGCCGAGGACGACGCGGTCAGTGTCGACCTCCAGCGTCGCGTCGGCCGCGTTCACGAACGACCAGCACTCCCGGGCGAGCTCGTCGATCCGGATCTCCTCGCGGCCGCCGATCGTCTGTCCCTCGCGGGTGAGGAACAGCAGGTCGTCGATCAGCGACTCCATCCGATCTATCGCGTCGCGGCACCGCTGGAAGTGCTCGGGGTCGCCGGTCCGTTCGGCCATGTCGAGGTAGCCGTCGACGATCCCGAGCGGGTTCCGGATGTCGTGGGAGACGACGCGGGTGAACTCCTCTAACTGGTCGCGCTGTTGCTGTATCCGCTCGGTGGCCTGCTTCTGAAATATCTCGTAGCTCACCCACTGAGCCATCAGCTCCACGAACGTCTCCTCGTCCTCGGAGAAGGGACGGTCGCGCGCCTCCGCGTCCGCGAAACAGAAGGTACCGTACACCTCGCGGTTGACGACGACCTTGGCGCCGATGTACGTCTCCAGCCCGAACTCCTCGTAGGCGGCGTCGTCTTCCCACCCCTCGACGCGCGCGTGCTGGACCGTCAACGCGCCGTCGACGTCGACCGTCTTCCTGCAGTACGCCTTCGACAGCGGGCAGCTCCGCCCCGGTTGGAGCAGTTCGTGGTCGCCGCTCGCCGCCACGATGTGCTGGGTATCGTCGTCGATCTCGGTCAGAAAGCCGGTCTCGACGCCGAGATACACGCAGCCCAGGTCGAGGAGGTCCGGGAGCTTGCTCTCGAACGACCGCTCCTGCTCCGCGGTGATCCGGTACATCCGGCGCAGGGCGTCGCCCTCGGACAGTTCCACGTCATCCATCGTCCATCACGGCTCTTGGTTTCAAAACACTGGCTACGTCGCATTAAACCGGCGGGTTTCGTCGATATCCGGCCGGCGACGGCCCGCAGATCGCGCCCCTCGATCCCCGCTACTCGTACGCCGCGATACCGGTCAGGTCCTCGCCGAGCACGAGCGTGTGGATGTCGTGGGTGCCCTCGTAGGTGTACACCGTCTCCATGTTCGCCATGTGGCGCATCGGCGAGTAGTCGGTCGTGATCCCGTTGCCGCCGAGCATCTCCCGGGCGACCCGCGACTGGTCGCGCGCCGTGCGGACGTTGTTCCGCTTCGCCATCGAGACGTGCTGGGGGGTGAGGTCGCCGCGCTCCTTCAGCTCCGCGAGCCGGTACGCGAGCAGCTGGGCGGTGGTGATCTGGGTGGCCATCTCCGCGAGCTTCTCCTGTTGGAGCTGGAACCGGGCGATCGGCCCGCCGAACTGGTCGCGGTCGAGCGCGTATTCGCGCGCCTGTTCGAAGCAGTCCCGCGCCGCCCCCACCGCGCCCCACGCGATCCCGTAGCGGGCCTGCGTGAGACACGAGAGCGGCCCCTTCATCCCGGAGACGCCGGGCAGGACGTTCTCCTCGGGGACGCGGGCGCCCTGTAAACTGATCTCGCCGGTGATCGAGGCGCGCAGCGAGAGCTTGTCGCCGATCTCGTTCGTGGTCACGCCGTCGCGGTCCGTCTCGACGAGGAAGCCGCGGACGGGGGCCTCGTCGGCCCCCGCGCCGTCCTCCCCGTCGACCGATCCGGCTCCCGACTCGTCGCGCGCCCAGACCACCGCTACGTCGGCGATCGGTGCGTTCGTGATCCACGTCTTCGAACCGTCGAGGACGTAGGCGTCGCCCTCCTTCCGCGCCGTCGTCTCCATCCCCGCGGGGTCCGAGCCGTGGTCCGGCTCCGTCAGACCGAAACAGCCGACCGCCTCGCCCTGGCCGAGCGCCGGCAGCCACCGCTCCTTCTGTTCGTCGCTGCCGTAGGCGTGAATCGGGTACATCACTAAGGCGCCCTGCACGCTCGCTATCGACCGGAGCCCCGAGTCGCACGCCTCCAGCTCCTGCATCAGGATTCCGTAGGCCGTCTCGGAGACGTTCGGCAGCCCGTATCCGTCGAGGTTCGGCGCGTAAAACCCCATCTCGCCCATCTCCTCGATCAGGTCCGTCGGGAACGTCCCCGCCTGGAAGTGGTCGCCGATGTCGGGTCGCACCCGCTCGTCGACGAACTCCCGGGCCGCGTCGCGGATCAGCCGCTCCTCTTCGCCGAGGTCGGCCTCTAGTCCCACGTAATCGAGCATGATCGGTAGTGCGCAACCGCCGGACAAAACGGTTCTGGAGGGCGAGAATCGAAGTGGTCGTCGCTGCGACGCGGTCGCCGCTACGACAGCTGCTCGCGCGCGAACTTCGCCAAGAGCGGGACGTCGTCGAGGTGGAGCAGCTTCGCCATCGACGCCTTCTCCCCGCGGTTCGCCTTCTCGAGCGTGTTCTCGTCCGCCCGTCGGAGGTCGCGCATGAACCGGTCGTAGCGCTCGTTGGGGGCGAGGTACAGCAGCCGCGTGAGCATCAGCCGCGACTTCATCCGCGGGGCCACGTCGCGGTGCCAGAGCCGCTCGTAGACGGCCAGGCTCTCGGCGTCGAGGCGGCGCTCCGAGTCGGTGAGACACCGGTCCACGGTGGCCGCGGCGGCGCGAGCCGACTTCATCCCCTTGTGGATCCCCTCGCCCCACAGCGGGTCGATAGAGGGGACCGTGTCGCCGATCGCGAGGAAGCGGTCGGTGTGCATCTCGTCGGGCATCTGGATGTGCGCCGAGCCGCGGTGGATCTTCCCGTCGATCTTCTCGGCGTCGGCGAAACGCGGGTCGCGGTCGACCCACGCGTCGAGGTAGCCGTCGACGGTCTGGCTCTCCTGTGCGAACTCGCGGTGGCGGTCGTTCTGGATGTAACAGAGCCCGACCTTCGCGGTGTCCTCGCCGGTGGCGAAGATCCACGAGTAGCCGCCGGGCGCGATGTCGTGGTCGAGTCGGAGCATCATCGCCCGCCGGAGGTCGGCGTACTCCGGGTGGTTCATCTCGACGCCCTCCATCTCGTACTCGATGCCGATCGCCTGGTTCTCGCGTTCGAGGTCGACCACGTCGAGCGCGCTCGCGATCGGCGCCGCGGGACCCGTGGCGTCGACGACCACCTCGGCGTACACCTCCTCGTCGCCGTTGTACCGCACCCCCTCGATGACGCCGTCGTCGTCGAGGATCGGCCGCGAGACCCGCGAGTCGAAGCGGTACTCGGCGCCGTTCTCACGGCCGTCCGCGACGAGGAACCGCTTGAACTCGGCGAACTCCAGCACCGCGCCGGGCTGGTAGCTCTTGTAGTGGCTGTTGGGCGACTCCAACACCACGTCGTCGGTGTACGACATCACCACGTCGTCGGGGACCCCGAAGGAGGACATCATCGACGGGAACGTCCCGGCGGTCGATTTGTTGCTCTGGCGGGGGAACTCGTCTTCCGACTCCGTTTCGAGAACGACGACGTCGTAGCCTCGCGTCGCCAGGTCGCGAGCGCACTGGGCGCCCGCCGGTCCGGCACCCGCGATCACGACGTCGTAGCGATCAACCATATACCCGTGAATACGGACCCACGTAATTAGGCTTGCTGAAACCGGTCGCAAACAGGTCGTAACCCGGCTCGGTCGGCAGATTTTGGCGGTTCGATGAGGTCGGAATTCTGACGGGGATCGCGGTCCCGATCAGAAACGGTGTCGGCCGAAAACGGGGATACCGCGAAGGGATTTCCCGCGTGCTCGCCGGCGGTTCAGTAGAACTCTCGGACGAGGTCCGTCGCGCCCTCGGGCGCGCCGTCCGGGATGACGGACATGTCCTCGTCGACGCCGTGACGCTCGTGGTACGGCACCGACTCCTCGTCCTGGTAGATGATCCCCTGGTGCTCCGTGTCGTCGTCGAAGATGACCTCTTTGGCGGCCTGCTTGTCGCTGGGGTCGTGGTCCGTTTCCTTCAGGTCGACCAGCGAGTCGCGGAAGTAGTCGTAGGTGTCAACGTCGTTGAACGTGACGCACGGCGAGTAGACGTTCACGAAGCCGAACCCGTCGTGTTCGACCGCCTTCTGGATGATCTCTTGGTGGCGGAGCGCGTCCGAGGAGAACGACTGCGCGATGAACGTCGCGCCCGACGCCAGCGCCAGCGCGTGCGGGTTCACCGGGGGCTGTTTGGGGCCCTCGGGGCTCGTCGAGGTCTCGAAGTCCTCGCGCGAGGTGGGCGAGGCCTGCCCCTTCGTCAGCCCGTAGATGCGGTTGTCCATCACGACGTACGTCATGTCGACGTTCCGCCGGACGGCGTGGACGAAGTGGCCCGCGCCGATGGAGTAGCCGTCGCCGTCGCCGCCGGCGACCATCACTTCGATGTCGGGACGGGCCATCTTGACGCCGGTCCCGACCGGGAGCGCGCGTCCGTGAACGCCGTGGAGCGCGTAGCTGTGCATGTACGTGCCGATCTTGCCGGAACAGCCGATCCCGGCGACGACGAAGGTGTTGTCGGGGTCGTTGCCCGTCTCCGCCAGCGCCTTCATCATCCCGTTCATGGTGCCGAAGTCGCCGCATCCCGGACACCACGTCGGCTGCTTGTCGGACTTGAAGTCGGTGAATCGAATGTCTGAGCTCATTGGTTACGCCTCCACCCCCTCCGCGAGGGTCGCTTTGATGTCGTCTGCGAGTTCGTCCGCCTTGAACCGCACGCCGTTGTACTTGTTCACCCGATCGACGCGCTCTAACACGTCGTGTTCGACCAGGTCCGCGAACTGCCCCTGCTCGTTACACTCCACGACGACGACGTTCTCCGCCGCCTCGACGTCTTCGGTCAGATCCGGCCGCGGGAAGATGTACGGGACCGAGAGCACCCGCACGTCGAGGCCGTCGTCCGCGAGGAACTCGACCGCCTCGGCGAGCGCGCCCTCGTTCGACCCCCACGAGATCACGAGCGTGTCGGCGTCCGCGTCGCCGAACTCCCGCGGGCTCCAGTCCTCTCGGTCGCGGGCCGTCTCGACCTTCCGGTTGCGCTTGTCGACCTGATCGACGCGCATCTCCGTGTCCTCGGTCCGGCGCCCCTGCTCGTCGTGTTCGAGCCCGGTGGACATGTGCGCGCCGTCGGCGGTGCCGGGGAACGCCCGCGGCGAGATCCCGTCGTCGGTGATCTCGTGGGGCTGGAAGCCGCCCGACTCGCTCATGTGATCGTCGATCGTCGTCTCGTCGACGACGTTGCCGCGGTCGACCTCCACCTCGTCCATGTCGAAGGTGTCCGGCGTGAACGTCTGCTCGGTGACCGCCATCGAGAGGTCGGCGGTGAGGTAGACCGGAAGCTGGTACTTCTCGGCGAGGTTGAACGCCTCGACCGTCTTCCAGAAGCACTCCGCGATCGTCGTCGGCGCGAGCACGAACCGGGGGACCTCGCCGTGGCCGCCGTACAGCATCTGATTTAAGTCGCCCTGTTCCTGTTTCGTCGGCATCCCGGTCGACGGCCCGGAGCGCATCACGTTACAGATGACGAGCGGCGTCTCCGAGGTCGCGATGAGCCCGAACGTCTCCGTCATCAGGTCGATCCCGGGACCGGACGTGGCGGTCATCGACCGCGCGCCCCCGCGGGCGGCGCCGAGCGCCATGTTGATCGCGGACAGCTCGTCTTCCGCCTGCACGACGTGGCCGCCGTACCGCTCGATACGACCGGTGAGGTACGTCATCACGTCGGTCGCGGGCGTGATCGGGTAGCCGGCGTAGAAGCGGCAGCCGGCCGCGATGGCGCCCATGCCGATGGCCTCGTCGCCGTTGAGGAGGACGTAGTCCTCGTCGGTGGTCTCCAAGTCGTAGTCGAACTCGTGGTCGTACTCGTCGGCGACGTACGACCGCCCGGCGCGGGCGGCCTCCTTGTTGTTGTCGACGAGCTTCTGGCCCTTGTCCGAGAAGCGCTTCTCCAGCGCGGAGTCGAGGTTCTCGATGGGGAACTCGGCGACCTCGCAGGCCGCGCCGAGCGCGACGACGTTCCGCATGATCGCCCCGCCGGCCTCCTCTGCGAGCCGCTTGAGCGGGACGTCGATCCCGATCATCCCCTCCGGGATCTCGACGTCCTGCATCGTGGTCCGCTCGCCGTCGTAGATGATCACCGACCCCTCGTGGAGCTCCTCGAGGTTCTCCTCGATGGTCCGGGGCGTCAGCGCGATGAGGACGTCCAGGCGATCCACGACGCTCTGTACCTTGTCGACGGAGGTTCGCACCTTGTAGGCGGTGTAACCGCCTCGGATCCGCGAGGCGAAGTCCTTCGACGTGAACACGTGTCGACCCGCCCGAGAGAGCGCTTGCGCGAAGATCTTCCCGGTCGAGTCGATGCCGTCGCCGGCCTCACCGCCGACGGCCCAGTTGAAGTCCGCAGGCATGCTATACGGGGGATTTCGCCGGACTCATCAAAAGACTTCTGGAAGGAGCTATCCACCCATTTCTGAACGTTCGTTTATTATCTCGCGAATATTGACGGTTGTGAGGGGCACTACATCCCGATATGTGGATCGTTATTGGACGATCGTTTTCCATATTCCTAACGATCGACCCTCGTGTTTTTGAGGGAGTTCGACGGTCGTCGAGGGGGAGCGGACGGGTTGGTGTCCGGTGAAGCCCCCGACGGTCGCGGCGGCTCCCGATCACGTCCGCGGTGGCCCCCGGTGACATCCGCGACGGCGGCGCTTTTCACCGTCGGCTTGCGGTGCGGGCAGCACCGACGGCGACGGGAACACGTTTCTGTCTCCCGACCGGACCGGAGACATGGACACGACAGCGACGGTCAGATCGGTCGAGACGGTCGGCCGCGACACGTACGCCCTCCGGTTCGACGCGCCAGACGGGTTCGCCGCCGAGCCCGGACAATTCGTCAAGCTCGGCACCGAGATCGACGGCGAGTCGGTCGCTCGGTTCTACACCCTCTCGTCGCCGACGGTCGGCGACACCTTCGAGGTCACGGTCGGGATCGATCCCGAGGAGGGCGGCGACTTCTCCGCGTTCCTCGCCGACGCCGAGGCCGGTACGGAGATGACGCTCTCCGGCCCGTTCGGCGACCAGCACTACGACGGCGAGCCGCGTGCGGTGGTCATCGCGGGCGGTCCCGGCGTCGGTCCGGCGGTCGCCATCGCCGAGCGCGCGCTCGACGAGGGCGCCGAGGCCGCGGTCGTCTACCGCGACGACGACGTGTCGCATTCGGACCGGCTGGACGCGCTGGAGGAGCGCGGCGCCGCGGTCGCCCTCCTCGACGCTGACGAGGACCTCGACAGCGCGGTCGCAGAGGCGCTGACGGGCGACAAAGGCGAGACCGTCTTCGTGTACGGCTTCGCCGACCTCGTCGCCGACGCCGAGGCCGCCGTCCAGGCCGCCGGCGGCGACGCCGACGCCGCGAAGGTCGAGAACTTCGGGTAGACGACGTATACGGCGGTCCGGCCGATCGGCTATCGAGAGTCGTCGCTCATCGCGAGCCGGGGTTCAGTCCCCGAAGTAGTCGGCGAGGCGCTCGGCGGCCTCGGCGGTCCGAGGCGTTACCAGGGCGAACCGGATCCACTCGTCGCGGGCGGTGCCGAACGCGTCGCCCGGCATCCCGGCGACGCCCGCCTCGTCGACGAGACGCTTGACGTTCGCCATCGTGCCGGGGAAGTCGTCGAAGCGGGCGAGCACGTAGAACGCCCCCTCCGGGCGGGTGTACTCCGCGCCGGCGGCGTCGAGGGCGTCGGTGAAGGCGTCGACGCGGTCGGCGAGCAGGTCGCGGGCCTCCGCGTAGTAGTCGGAGGGCGTCTCCGCGAGCGCGTGGTGGACCGCGTACTGCGAGGGGCGTGCCCCGGTGACGTTCACGAGCATGTGTCGGGTCTTGGCGTCCCCGACGTGTTCCTCTGGGAAGACGCCGTACCCGACCCGGAGTCCGGTGATCGCCATCGACTTCGAGAACCCGCTGGTGGCGATCAGCCGGTCCGACTCCAGCGTCAGCGCCGACTCGAACCCGCCGGTCAGGTCGAAGTGGTCGTACACCTCGTCGACCATCACGAGGGCGTCGACCGACTCCGCGACCGCGACGGCCTCGCGGAGCGCGTCGAGGTCGTAGACGGCGCCGGTCGGGTTGTTCGGCGTGTTCAAGACGACGAGCGCGGTGTCCTCGCTCGCGGCCTCCCGGATCGCGTCGACGTCGAGGCCCCCGTCGCGCGCGGTCGGGACGAGCGTCGACTCCCCGCCGAGCATGTCCACCTTGCCGGGGTAGTACGGGTACACCGGATCCATCAGCAGCGCCTCGTCGCCCGCGTCGCGCTCGAACGCGCGGGCCATCGCGAGGTAGTTCGCCTCACCGGTCCCGTTCGTGACCACCACGCGGTCGGGGTCGACGTTCCGGCGCTCGGCGATCGCCTCGCGGAGCTCCAGCAGCCCCTCGCTCGGCGGGTACTGGAAGGCGTCCGGCGGGAGGTCTGCGTACTCGCGGAGCGCCTCCCGCAGCGCGGCCGGCGGCTCCCAGTCGGGGTTGCCGCTCACCATGTCGATGACGTCTCCTTCGGCCCCGGCCGCGTACTGCATCACGTGGAAGAACTTCGGCTCCTCGTACTCCATGCCGGTCGCTCGGCGGCGGGCGCCGTGGCTCTTTCGGCTGGCCGCCTGCGCGCGTTACGCCGATCGCGCCCGCCGTCCTCATTCGCCGATCGCGCCCGCCGATCCCGTTCGTCGATCGACCCGAGTCGGTGGTTTCACTTACGGTCCCGGCCACCCCGAGGTATGAACAAACGGGGTCACGTTCTCAACGGCCTACTGCTCGGGCTCGGGCTCGGCTTCGTCATCGAGCCCAGCCTCAGCGCGGCCACCGTGCGGACGATCGCCGAGATCACCGTCCCGATCGTGTTGGGGGCGCTGTTCCCCGACGTCGACACCGCCTTCGGCCGCCACCGGAAGACGCTCCACAGCCTCCCGGTGCTCGGGGTCTTCCTCGCGTACCCGATCGTGTTCGGCAACCTCCAGTACGTCTGGATCGGCGTGTTGACCCACTACGTCCTCGACGTGGTCGGGAGCCGCCGCGGCATCGCGCTGTTCCACCCGCTGTCCGACCGCGAGTACGGGATGCCGACCGGCGTGACGACGAGCAGCAAGTACGCGGATCTCGTCACCGTGATCGTCACCGCGGTGGAACTGGCGGTCTTCTGGGCGATCCACACCTACGTCGTGACCCTCGATCTGGACGTCTCCGCGCTCGCCTCGGAGGCGGCCGCGGGGATCGGTATCTGAGGGGACGGAGGGCGCGAGCACTCGCCGAGACTGCGACCGTGGCCTAGTTCGGTCGGTAGTCCGAAAGCGTCCCGGAGTAGACGCTCACGTCGTTGAACCGCCCCTCGTAGGCGACGTTGCTCGGGAGGGTCGGCTCGTCGCCCGAGAGGAACTGCCGGTCGAGCTTCTCCCACGTGTTCTCGTACGCGAGGTGCGCGAACTCCACGAGCCCGCGGAGCTGGTGGCCGGCCCCGCCACGGTGGATCACGGTTCGGGGCCGCGCCTCGCGGAAGGCGTCGACGACCGCGTCGACGCCGTCGAGGGCGCCGTCGAACTCGGTCCACGCCTCGCCGACGGTGCCGGGGAGGTGGGCGTACGACGAGCCGAACCCCGGCTGGTCGGTGGCCTCGGCGATCCGGCGCGTCCGGGCGTTCTGGTGCGGAAGGAGCTTCGTGTTGTACGTCTCGACCGCGTCGATCCGAGCGCCGTGAGCCGCGATCTCCGGTCGAGTGAGCGAGATGGTCGCGAAGCTCGGGTGGGGTGCGAGCACGGCCGCGTCTTGACGGTCGGCCTCGGCCATCGCCGCCTCGAAGGTGATGTAGTCGGGGACGGGCTCGTCTAAGCCGAGAACGAGGATGTGCCGGCGGTTCCCCCAGTCGCCGGTGAACACCTCGCGGGCGGGGATCACTGTCAAGTCGTCGTCGGAGAACCGAGCCGCGCGTTTCCGGATCGTCGGCAGGCGGGTGAAGTGCGGGGCGTACACGAGTGCGTCGATCCCCCGTTCCTTCGCGAGGGCCACGACGTCGTCGTCGAGCACCTTCACGTGGGCGTCGACGCGCGTTCTCGATCGAGTCACGGGCGGACGTTCTTCGTGGCCGAGCAAAGGCGTATCGTTCGACGGCGAGTCCGCTCCCACCCCTGCCGGTCACGGGAGATCGCGGGGAGATCCGAGCGGCGGCCGGCGGGGGAAACCGTTAATCCCTCGGGGCGGAGAGAGGGTGACATGCCCCGCTGGACGTGCGGAATCGACGGCTGCGACGCCGGCTTCGACGACGTGGAGTCGGCCATCGTCCACCAGACGAACGGCCACCAGCGCCACGAGTGTAAGGTGTGCGGCACGATCGTCCCGGACGGGTACTTCGC